>ERZ773051.34-NODE-34-length-117533-cov-18.770059_pt1 | contig 117533 bp, 168 predicted proteins | sample MGYA00580631_ERZ773051 | MGnify/ENA primary metagenome ERZ773051 (study PRJEB29015, sample SAMEA2738137) | human oral metagenome | biome: human oral; feature: human-associated habitat; material: saliva | place: China | collected 2204 ... | reverse complement strand
AGGCTGTAATTCAATGAATAATCTACTCCAAAAGGAAAAAGCTTTTTTTATAGTTCTATATTATTTATAAAATATTTTGTTTTTAAATTAAAATTTTGTATCTTTGCAAAAAATATGGATGATAAATTAATTAAAGAGATTACAGAATTTTGTTATCTAAACGATATTGAAGACGTTGAGAAGCAGATTAATGCTTGCTTACGTAAAGGTTTTGATATACTGAAATATGGTACATCTCCAATTGATAATTATAAAATAGAGAAGAATATCTATGGAACAGAAGACGGAAAGAGAGATTCTCCTAAAGAAGACAAAGAACTTCACACCACTGACAAAGGATGCTCAAATGATGAGGAGAAAAGTGATGAACAGAATGGGGAATCAAACAAAAAAGTAGTTAGACGTAAAGTGCGAATTATTAAGAGAAAGAAAAAGGATGAAAGTCAATAAGAACGCAAAAGTACAGATTCATTGGAGGGTCAGTCCATATGATTATTCACCAGAAAAGGAGAATAACATTATTGCTAAAGCAAGTAAAAAATATGGTATTCCAAAGGATAAAATCAAAGTTTTACCAAATTACATCATGTTAGATGAAAGTGGTAAAAAGATTAGTCTTACAAATGATGTGATTCAAAATATTCAAAATCCATCATTCCAAGTAGAATTATTTAAGAAATATCTTAATATCAACAAAATTAATGGTTATGATTTTGATTTAATCAGAAAGATTGATGCTGATATTAATACGAACATAGATTATAATGTCTATGATAAGTATAGGAGATATTCTGTAAAATGGATTAGATGGAGTAATTTCTTGTCATATGGGGAAGATAATTACTTTGATTTCACTTCAATGAAGGATATTGTACTTCTTAATGGTGAACCAGCAAATCAGAGCGGTAAGACTACATTTGCTATTGACTTGCTTCATTTTCTTTTATTTGGTAAAACAGAGAAAGTTCCAACACAGAACCTTATCTTCAATAAACATCTTTCTAAAGAAACTAATGTTGTTGTTGAGGGTTGTTTAAATATAGATGGTGAGGATTATGTAATTAAGCGTACATTAAGCAGACCTGCGTTAGAAAAGAGAACAGCCAAGAGTAAGGTCACTCAAAAGGTAGATTATTACCGAATCATTGGAACAAACAAGGAAGAGTTAACAGAGTACGTTGACAATGAACAGGAAGAGAATAGCATTCAAACAAATAAAGCTATCAAAGAAGCCATCGGTAGAGAAGATGATTTTGATTTAATTATTTCTGTTACAGAGTCAAATCTGGATGACTTGATTAAGAAGAAAGAAACTGAACGAGGAAGATTATTATCAAGATGGATAGGTCTTTTACCTCTGGAAGAAAAAGATAGATTGGCAAGAGAAAAGTTTAATAGTGATATTAAGCCATTCCTACTATCAAATAGATATAATAGAGAAACTTTAAAGTTAGAATGTGATGCTTTTGATTTGGAAATTAAGAATCTTACATCTAAAAATAAAGAAATAAAAAATGCCAATAAGAAAGTAGAAGAAGAAATAGAAAAACTTGAGAAAAGTAAAAACAATCTTCTACAGTCAAAGCAAAGTATTGACAATAACTTGATTAACGTTGACATTATTACTCTAAAATATCAGTTAGAAGAAATTACCAAAAAAGGAAAAGAGAAGAAAAGTAATCTTGTTGAGATTGAAAATGAAATTAAATCTATAGGAGAAATAGAGTTTTCAATAAACGAATATGATGAATTGATTGAGAAGAGAACTAATGAAATCTCTCAGAAGGGAATAATTAGTGAACAATATAAGAATATTAAACATAATATTGAACATCTTCAAAAATCAGAATTTTGTCCTACTTGCGGTAAGAAATTTGATAACGTTGATAATTCAACTAAAATCAAAGAACTTCAAGAAGAAGAAAGAATAATAATCGAAAAAGGTAAAAAAAGTGCTGCACTAATCGAAGAGTATAATACTAAAATTGAGTCATTAAAGACGAAGAGAGACCTTTATAATAAACGAAATGAACTGAATGTAAAAAAGAGTGCAATAGAGGTAAATCTTAGTAATCTCAGAAGTGATTTGATAGAAAAAAAGAATATTCTTGATAATTATAACAAAAACAGTGAAGCAATTGACAAAAACAACAAGCTGGATATTGAGATAAGAAATACTGAACAGCATATCAAAGCTAAACGCCAAGAAAAAGAAAACAATAATTGGCAGTTAACAAGCAATGAAGCTACTATAAAGAGAGATTCGGATGAAATTGTTCAGAGAAAAAATCTTATCAAACAGTTAGAAGAGGAAGATATTAATGTACGTAACTGGAAGATATATCTTCAACTTGTTGGAAAAGATGGTATTTCAAAAATGGTATTACGTGATGTTTTACCGATTATAAATGCCAAAATTAATATGTTACTATCTGACGTATGTGATTTTGATGTTGTTGTTGAAATAAACGAAAAGAATGACATTAATTTCTGTATGATTAAAGATAATGTAAAATCAGATTTGGCAAGTGGGTCTGGTTTTGAAAAGACAGCATCATCTATGGCTTTAAGAGCCGTGCTTGGTAGTTTGTCAACAATGCCAAAACCAAACTTTATAGTTTTAGATGAGGTCTATGGACGTGTTGCAAAAGAGAACTTAGAAAACATCCATAAACTTATAAATAAAGTTTGCGAGGATTACGATTTCGTGATTACAGTTTCACATCTTGACATCGTTAAAGATTGGGCTAACACGACTATTACAGTTGTTAAAGAAAACAATGTAAGTAGACTTTCTGTAACTTCCTCAACTAAATAAGAAGTTAATGTTTAACCAATTTAATGAACAGTTATGTAAATGATTTCAACGAAGCAGTAAATAATTATTACGAAAGCTTAAAGAAATGTAAACCAGTTTCACGAGAAGAAGAAAGAAAACTCGTGAAACTGGCAAAACAAGGGGATGTTTCAGCAAAAAATAGAATCCTTGAATCTAATTTGAGATTTGTATTCAATGTTGCTAAAAACTATAAAGGATGTGGTGTTTCATTGAATGAACTTATTTCAGAAGGAAATATGGGTCTAATAAAAGCCATTGAAAAATTCGATTTAACAAAAGAAGTTAAGTTTATATCTTATGCCGTTTGGTGGATTCGTCAAGGTATACAAGCATACATTAAAACAAAAGGTTGTGGACGTTCAGTAAGTACAGTGGACGAAGAGTCTATAAAAGCCGAAGTAACTACTAATGATATTATTGACGAAGAAGATGAAATAATTAATAAAAATGAAACCGTTTTATCAAACGAAGAAGATGAATTTAACAAAGAAATTAAATTTAACCAAGATATTGTAGTATCAAAATTACTTTCTAAATTAGAACCACGAGAAAAATATATTATTGAACAATATTATGGTTTGAATGGAGAGAAATCAAAAAATCTTGAAGAAATAGGCAAAGACCTTCAATTAAGTAAAGAACGTGTACGCCAAATCAAACTTACATGCTTTAAAACGCTTAGAACTGAAGTTATGATGATGCCAGAAACAGTTTGTCTGTTTAAATAATAAGTAAAATAATATTTATATATAAAAAAGTTATAATAATGGCTAAGAAAACAAAGAAAACAGAAGAAGTTCTTAACGAGAATAATGTTAATGTAACTGAGGAAGTAGTTAACGAAAATGCTACACAAGAAACAGAAGAACCTAATGTAGAAGCAACTGAGGAAGCAAATAACGAGGTAGTAGAAGAAACTAATGAAGCTCCAGAAGCAACAAACGAAGTTACTGAGGAGAGTAATGAAACACCAGAGGAGTTTGTAACAGGGGAAACTAACGAGGTTACAGAGGAAACTGTTCCAGAGTCAACTAATGAAGTTCCAGAGGAAACAGTTACTGAGGAAGAGCCACAACCTGTACGTAGACAGCGTGTTACTTTAGAGTGGAACGGAATGCTGTATGATTATTAAATTATAAAATTATGGGTACTGATGCTTGAAAAAATATGGAAAATGATATAATCAAAAAAATGACTAATCGCATTAAAGATATCCAGTTTGAAGAACGTAAGGAAAGAGCTACCGCTAAACCTTTATTTGAAGAAAACGAGGATAAATCTAATGCAGGACATGCAAATAGTTTCCCGATAAAGAAGTCTACCCCACAATTCGGTGATGTACGTGTTACGCAAGAAGAAACTCTACGTAAAACAATCGCTGAGAACATTAAACTTTCTGAAGATGCATTAAAATATTATCCTGATGCTGATGATTTAACATTGGACGGTGAGATAGGTGCTTTGAATTTGCGTTTTCAATTTAGATATAATGACCCGTCAGGAGATGGTTGCTATATTTGGACAGATGGACTTCAGTTGACAGAAACCAATGCAAGAACACTTGGAAAGATACGTGATGCATTTGCAAATTGGAAAGATTCTTTAACCCAGAATGGAGATTTAATGGAAAAGTTGAAGAATGCTTCTAAAAAAGCAAAATATGAGTAAAAATATAGTTAAAAACCTCCTTTATAAAAGGGGGTTTTTTGGTTTTTATATATATTTATATAAAACAAAATATCACAATGATTAGCGACAAAAAGTTACATAAAATCATACAGGAAGAACTATCTAAAACAGAAGTTAATTCTATGATTGACAAAAAGATTAATGGCTCATTAGATTCAAACGATTTTAAAAAAGCCGTTAAAAAAATAAGTGCTGCTGTTATAAGTGAATTATTTAAAACATTATGGCAAAGAAACAGCACATGGGTTAGCACGATTTCAAGATAATGAGAATTTATATACCTCAAAATAAAGTACAAGTATTAAAAGAAAGTATCACAAAAGAAGTAACTTTCTTTGAGTTCTTTAGAGATGTAAAGAAATTTCTAAAAGAATTACTTGAAGACCCATTCAATGCTGATGTAGAAGGTGTTTTGAAAGAGAGCGGTATTGATAAAAATGATTTAAAAAATACGTTACTCAACCGAGGAATTATAAAGAAAAAGGAAAAAATTGATGAACCTTATGATGAAGTGAGTAAGAAAAAGAAATCAATGTTCCATGTAACTTATAATGTTCCCAAAAAGAACTTTGAACGTAAAATACAAAGATTATATACATATTACTTTGAAATATGAAAAAATTATATAGTTTAACCGAAAACGACCTTCATAGACTAATCAAACGTGTGACAAAGCGGATGATGAATGAAATGGATGGTGGTGTCGGTGGTGGTGCAACAAGCACTATGACAGTAGGTATGAGTGCAGGTAATGGTAACGGAAATGGTTATGAATACGATGCACCAGTTAATAGTGGACAACCACTGAGAAGAAAATTTTGGACTGCTGGAAATGAAGAAGATACATGTGAAACTGCTGGCAGCAAAAAAGAAAAAAAGAACACAAATCAGAAATGGAAATAAACTACAATGACTATTACTCAAACAATGATGTTGTAAAAAAAATACAAGATATTGATAAACAAATAAAAGAGGAAATAGCAAATGGTGAAGATAACGAAAAATATACCAAACTTATGTTTGAACAAATGTTGAGAGGTCTTCACTTGAATAGTGGAAATATAATATAAATAAAAGATAATTTTATGAAAACATTTAAAGTAGGCGAGTTAAGACGTGCCATCAGGGAAAGTGCAGGAGAGAAGAATGAATTTAAGCCTGTTTTTGGTGACAACGTACCAAACGAAGATAAGAAAATTAATGACAAGGCTTACAAGGACATCATGAAAGATACAGAGAACTTCAACAGTAAGGTATCTAAAAAAGAAAGAACGAACTATGATGGAGGACGTTCCAATGATGATAATGCAAGTATGAGTGATTTACGTTACGATAATATATCAGAACCTTTCTCTAAAAGAGTAAAAGCACAGATGAAAGGTTATGCTTCAGAAGAAGCTGAAAAACTCCATAAAAATGATGAGTTTGGAAATGCTACTTTTGGAACAGAAGAGGATGAAAAGAAACGTAAAGAACATGCTGAAAAGCTAAAGAAAGGTAAGACTACTGCTACTGAAATAGGTCTTACTGGAAGCAAACTTGACAAAAAAGAAGTAGAAAATTTACAAAAAACTGTTCACGAAAATAAAATTAAAAGATTAACGTTCCATAGAGCATTCTTATCAGAAAACCACATGTTATCAAATATTCCTGATAGCATGAAAACTGAAAACAATCGCTTCATTATGAGAGATTCTAATAATACTGAATATCTTGTAGAATGGCATAATGAAGGTGCTGATGTTAAGAAGAAAATGGGTGATAAGATTATCAATGAAGAAATGAATCATATTAAACATTTGTTTAATTATAAGTGTTCCGATTATAATAAGAAAAGTACTCCTAATAATAGGATGAACGAAAATACAGAGTTTGATACGATGTTAGACAAAGCTCGCAAACTCATGAAATAATCTGAACATAAAACAATGTTTTTTTAAAAATGAACAAAAATGAAACTGGAACATTGAGTAAGTGGGACAGTATAGTAAATTATATTGTCAAAACTATTCAATGGATTGGACATGCAAAAGTTAGTGAACTTGCAAAAATATTATCATTCTTTACAATCGTAATACTTTTATCAGGTGCAGGTTGGTGGGTCTATAAAATAGGTAATGACCAGAATACTCTTAATAAAATGATAAATGAAATTGTAAGGAAAGAGAAAGAAGATGAAGCTAATATGAAAATTCGTGATGCGGTAACGCCACGGATAAATAACGAATTAAAAAAAATTCTATACACAAGTAATGCTTCAAGAGTTGCTATATTTGAATTACATAACGGTAAGGAAAATGCAACTAATTTACCATTTAGATATGTAGACATGTCTTATGAAGCAATAAACGAGAATGATAAAGATATAAATTTTGTAAGTGATAGATTTCAAAATATACCTTTAACTCATTATCAAATGCCTTATTATGTTGCTAAGAATGGTATGTTTATCGGTACTACAGAAGACGCAAGAATGATAGATTCAAGGTTTGCTGGGGTAGTAGATAGTATTGGTGGTAAATATATATCAAGCGTTATACTTAAAAGTGGTGGGCGTACTATTGGTTTTCTTTGCCTATTTTTTGATAAAAATTTACCATTAAGAAATAAAGCCGAAATGAAACAAACTTTAGAAAAATTAGCAGATATCGTAAGTCCATTACTTGATTTAAAAGTTTTAAAATTAGAAAAAGATAGATATAAGACATGGTAAATAAAATAAAATGCTTGATAAAAAAATATTGGTATATTATTAGTATACTGTGTGTTACATGTTTACTAATTGTTTTAGCATCTAATTGTAATAATAAAATTTCAAAAAGAGATAAAGCATTAGTTAATGTTGAATACACCGATAGTAATGGTACTTATCACAAAATATATCAAGAAAAAAAGTTCAAAGATTTAAAAAAGGAAAATAAAGACCTATATGATTCTTTGAAAGCATACAAAGACCAAATATCATACTTGACTCAATTCAAATATCAAAAAACTTATAATACAGGTAAAATTACTAACAAACCAGTTAGAGAAGATGTAGAAAAAGTTATTAATAAGAAAGATACGATTAAGGTATATGAATATAAAAGTCAAGATAATGATAGCTTATCTTATACTTTAAAAATAGGAAGTATATCAAGACCAGAATGGTATGAACTTAAAACTACCATCAAAGAAAAATTTACATTGGTAAATAAGACAGCAAGTGACGGTACTAACCATCTAACTATAGATACATCTAATAAAGGTAATATTACAGATGTAACCACTTACAAAAAGAAAGAGAAAAAAGGTTTTTGGAAACGTTTTAAAGCTGGACCAAGTGTAAGTGTAGGATATGACCCAATTCATAAAAATATGGGTATGACTATTGGAGTAGGTATTATGTTTGATATAACAAAATAATTTTTACGTAAAATCCTTAGATTAATTATTGAAAATCTGAGGATTTTTTTTATTTTTTATAAAAATTACGCATGGTATTAAATAGTTTAATGTATTTAGAACTCTTTGTGTTCATACTTTCATTTTTGGAAGTTTTTAGAGAAATATTCGGAGTAATAAAAGTTATAAAAATGAGAAGTGGTAAAGTTGATATTACAGGATGGAGATTAACATTTTTAGGTTTCTCAATATCATATATACTAACCATGATTATTCTTGGATTTTAAATTAAAATAGATAATGTTACAAATAGAAGAATATATTAAAGAATTAGGGGACTATTTTGAAGGCATTGAACGCTACAACAAAGCCTTAATAGTTAAAATACTGTTCCCGAATAAATGGGCAGTATATCCAAGTGAAGATAAACGTATAAAACCAGCACAATCAGAAACTAATCCAAACGAATATTTCTATTATGCTGATTCAGATGACGTTAAATTAGAAGAGATTTTTCAACTCATTATAGAGACGAAAAATATGAATGAAAGTGTCGTAAATAAAGTTCAACTATTAAAGACAAAAATAGAAGAACTAAAAGACTTCTTTAAAGATAAAACAATTGAAGAATTAGAAACACTGAAATTTGTAACCACAAAACCAAAGAAGAAAAGAAAAAAAACAACAAAGAAAATAGATAAGAAAGAAGAAACAAATAAAGTTAATGATTTTGTAGAAGCAAACGAAAATAAAGAATCAGTAATTAATAACACTGAACCAAACGAATTAGAAATAAACGAAGATAAAGAAACAGAATAATGACACTTATAATTTATATTTTATTCGCATACGGATTATCTAATATGCTTGTTTATGCAAGTGGACCATTTGATATAATTGATATATTTAGAACGGCAACAAAACGTTATTTAGGAACAATAGGTAATGTTTTTGACTGCATGATGTGTACAAGCGCAAATGTAGGGTGGGTAACATCATTACTAAACATTTTTATATTCCCAACGATACCATTCACGGCTGGAAATCTTATATTTGGTAATAGTTTGCCGTGGTATATAATTATATTCGTAGACTTATGCTTTACATCTGGTATTGTATGGCTTTTAAATAGCGTACAGGAGGCGTTAGAAGGAAATGACTAACAATGGTAGCTACGAACTAAACAAAGAGCTTAGAGGACTTAAAAATGACCAAAAAATGTCCGAACGAAACATTACTCATCAACAAGAGAATATAGCTAATAAATTAAAGGGTGAAATGGGTAAAGATATGATGGATGTTATAACTGGTAAAAAGAAGATTACCATTTCTAAATGGAATAAATTTAAGTTCTCTGTCAAACGAATTATTGATAATATTTTTGATTTTTTCTAATCATGGAACTTACATTAAATAGTTATAAAATATTTGAGTTAGGTAATCATATTTCAACATTTCTTCATGATTGTGGCATAACAAAAGGTGGTACACTCAATATTAATGTTAATAAAGAAGAACTGAGAAAAATAGATGAAGACCTATATTATAGACAAAATCCAAAGGGGGATGATTTTATACCTTCAGACAATGAAATTCAAATCTCTTTTCCAAACGTTTCAATGATTATACAATGTGACGTAAAACCCACAAGTCTTTAGCTTATGGGATGTAAGGTATTATTTTTTCTAAAAAATGCAATAAAAATTTTGTAGTTTAAAAATTTCTTTGTATCTTTACAAAGTAATAGCAATTACATCGGCAGGGACTGTCGATTACACGGGTGGAGAGGAAGTAAGAACTAACAATTAGGAAAGTCATTCCTCCGTGAAGCCCGAAGCACACAAGTCTTTAGACTGAGTGTAGTTCACACAAACAGAAAGCGACAACCATTTAGTTCGTAGCTTTTTCTAATTTCTCGTCTTTGTTCTTTTAACTTTTTCTCTATCCCAACCAGTTTTTTCTTCAATCTTATTTATCCATTCACCCTTTAATTTGCTTTTATTTAAATCTCCACAAAAAGCAATATATCGAAATTTCTCGTTCTCACATTTATCCTGTATAGTATTATATAAACGTATACAGTCTTTTTTATTCTTTGTAAGAACTATTTCAATATTTCCATTGGTATCAATAAGTAATTTATTGTTGTAAACTAATATTTGTTTAAAATTATACTTATTCTTTTTATCTCGATTAATTAAATTGTCAAATATCCATTTGAAATCTTTACGTTCAAATAAAGGGTGATAGCCATATACCCAAAAAGTTTCTTCTTTGTCGTAATCAGCTTTATCAAATACTCTCCAAGAATTATGATTTGTTTCGTAATTTATAAACTTTCCATACTCATCTCTTAATCTTACAACATCATTAGTATTAGAATCATTATACTCTATAATGAATAATTCATATTTAGTTTCAACAAGTTTTTTATTCTGGTGAGTCCAACGAACTGGGAAAAGTACTTTATTACTTTTACTCTTTAACTCTTCAAAACGACTGTAAACTCTCTCGATATTACCACACCAGTAAATATCTTCAATCTGTCTACCATTCTTAGTTAATATAATGTGATATTTATTCTTCTTGGGTTTCATGTTATAAAAAATAAGAAAAAAAATAATTTTTTCGATAAATATTTTGCTAATATTAAAAAGAATATGTATCTTTGCAATGTTAATTTAAAATTTTAATAAATATGAGCAAGAAGATTTTTGCTACAAGTTCAGACATCGTAGAGATTGCTGAAAAGAAATTCCAAGAGACTGGTCTTGCATCAGTAGGTGTTAGACTCAACGTCATGTCAACAACCAAGGCTAATAGTGTTGTAGAAGTACGACAGATTGGTGCAACTGAGAAGTTTAAGACAAAGAGTGAGTCAGGTATTAATATGATTATCTATGAGGATGCGCTTGATAGACTTACAGATAAGATGAAAGAAGACCTTATTGAAGGTGCTTTGTCAAAGGTAAGTTATGATTCAGAGAAAGACCGTCTTACAGTAGATAATAGTCAATATGGAGAACTTCTCCGTATGAGAATCAAACATGATGACTATTTGGACACCATTGAGACTTCTTTAATGACTATTGAAGATATTGCAGAAGAAGAGAAGGAACGTAAGCGTGAGGAGAAAGAAGCTAAGAAGAATAAGAAGAATATGCAAGCATAAAAATATGGGAACTGTTATATAAATGGCTATAACAGTTCCTATTGTTCATTTTACCAATACAGAATATGATGGAAAAGAAATATAAAATTTTAAAAGATGATTATATTGACGATAATTTATATTATGATAGCGATAATGAATCTGATTGTCAAAAAAAATATCGTCTTTATAGGATACAAGCATTACGTGACTTTGGTGATGTTAAAAAAGGTGATTTAGGGGGATATATCCAATCTCAAAAGAATCTAAGCCATAGTGGAAATTGTTGGGTATATGATAAAGCTATAGCTGGAGATGGTTCTAAAGTTAAAAATAATGCTAAAGTGATGGGTAGTGCTATTTTGAGAGGAGGGGCTATAGCATCTAAGAATGCTGTAGTTAAAGACAGAGCTAAAGTTGGTTATTCTGCAATAGTTACAGATAATGCAGTTGTTGCATTTACTGACATTTATGGCGAAAATGTAATTAAAGATAACGCTGTTTTATATAAAGGTGAAATATGGGGAAACTTGGTTGTAAGTGGTAACGCTAAGTTATCTGGTGGGTTTATCTTCTTTGGTTATAAAAATGGAGAAATTAGTGGGAATATAGATTTAGAATTTAGTACGATTAGAAAATCTTTTCGTGATAAATTTGAAACAAATGAAGAACTATTAAAGTTCATTAATAGTTAACATAAATTAATATAATGGGCGATATCGGTTTATTGAATAAAATTAAGGATTTTAAGAGTCCATGGTGTTACCAATATCAAAGACGTTTAGATACTTTAGAAGAAGATAAAGAAATACTTGGATGGACTGATGAAGACATAAAAAATATCAATCTTGATGAATTTGAATTTTCTTTTATTACTACCAAAGAAGAAAAGAAAGAAGCAACTGAATTTATCAAACGTTATGAATGGCTTGGTACTGTAGGTAGTTATCCGACACATTGGTTTGCAGCACGCTATAAAGGAATTTTAGGTGGTGTAATTATTATGGGTATGCCAAATGCTTTTAGTAAACTTTTAGGAGAAAAAACTAAAGATATAGAACGTCTTATTGCACGTGGTGCAAGCGCATCATGGACACCAATAAATCTCGGTAGTAAGTTTTTAATGTGGTGTATCAAGTGGATGACTAAGAATACACAATATCGTCTATTTACTTGTTATAGTGACCTACAAGCAAAAGAAAATGGTTCAATATACCAAGCACTCAACTTTTATTTTTTAGGCGCTGGAAGCGGAACAAATGTTAGATGTGTTAACCCCTATAATCCAGAAAAAATCATGACCGATAGAGCTTTTAGGTCAAAGAGTTTCTATAAACGTTATGCTAAAGACCTTGGTATAGAATGGCAAAAAAATTGGTCTAATAGCCAACGTATGCTTTGGGAAAATATACCTGACGACATTGAAAAAGAATTGAGAGATTATTCTAAAAAAATGTTTGCTGAATCTGAAAAGATTTATTTTCCATCAAAATATAAATATGCTTTTATCTTAGGTAAGGATAAGAGAGAAACCAAACAATTGAGAAATGAATTTTTAAATAAAAACAAAGTTTATGAATACCCCAGAAGAGAAAAATAACGATATTAAAATCGTAAGAAGATTAGACCCTAATCATAATGAAGTAGGTATAACTGATTTTAAAATGACATATTGGCAGGAAGCTAATACGATAGATGGAGACGAATTGGAAGGTGAAAGCCTGACATTAAGTATGATAAACGCATTAGTTGATGAAAAAAGTTGGTTCTTGAAAATAGAAACAGGTAAGGGTGGTTTTAGTTTAAATAAACCAGAAGACCTCCAAGTCATTGTAAATGATTTCTATAAAAGATTTAATGCATGACAAATTTGTTAAAAGACTTTAGAAAATTTGCTTTAGATAAAACAAATGTAAAAAGAGATAGTTTGGATTATCTATCTAAAAACATGACACCATACATCCTTGAAGAAAGAAAATTAAATGTTACACAAATGGATGTATTTAGTCGACTTATGTTAGATAGAATTATCTATTTTAGTGGAGAAGTTACACCAGAAGTGTGCGATATGGTAAATGCACAATTATTATATCTTAATAATTCAGACGGTGATAATGGAAGAGATATACAGTTGTTTATAAACTCTCCTGGTGGTAGTGTTGTTGATGGCTTATCAGTAGTTGACACCATGAACTTTATTGATTGCGATGTATCTACTACTTGTATGGGAATGGCTGCATCAATGGGTTCAGTGTTGCTTAGTAATGGTGCTATTGGGAAAAGATATGTTTTACCACACTCTCGTGTTATGATACACCAAGTCAGTAGTAGTATGCGTGGAACTGTTAGTGATATGGAAATTGAATTTGCCGAAACACAAAGATGTAAGAAAGACGTATATAATGTGCTTGCACAAAACACAGGACATACATACGAAGAAATGGAAAAACTATGTGATAGAAACAATTGGTTTATTGGTAGTGAAGCCGTTGACGAACTACATATTGCAGATAAAGTAATAGAATGCAATAAATGATAAGATTCTGGCAATAAACGTTAATTATTGCCAGAATCCAACTATTTATAAGAAATAAAGTTTTTATGAAAAAGATAATAAGATTAACAGAAAACGATTTACATAGACTCGTAAAAAATACGTTATCTAAAGTTATCAAAGAAAGTAACAACGAACCAATTGATATTACAGAAGGGGTGATTTCTTCTATTTGGGATTCTAACTATGACTTTGATAGATGGGAAGACGGATGGCATAGAGAAGTAGATTTTGCAAATGAGGCAGGAGAATCATACATATTAGATATATATATTAATCGAGAAGTAAAACCAGGACTGAAGAGTCATGATTACGATGTACCTGACGACCCAGATGAAATTAACGTAACCCTTGATATAGATAATATACGAGCTTTTGATGCTGATGGAGAAGAGATATATCCAATAACATTTAATGCAGAACGTATATTAGATAGTTTGTATGACTATGTTGGTTAAATAACCATTAAATAAAATATAAGAAAAAAAATAATTTAATATTATGGCTTGTGCATGTCAAAAAAGTAGAGTAAATAGTGGTGTTCCAAAGGTTAAGAGAACTATAACACGTCCTACTTCACCTATCAGAAATGGAAGTGCTGGTAGAAGACGTATTGATAGAAGAGTTCTTAAATAGTGTTAAAACTATTAGAAAAATTTGTAGGAATAAAACTTTTTTACTACCTTTGCAAAAGATTTAAAAACATATCAGATATTGGTTGGAAATAAAACTTGATAGTCAACTATAAGTATACTTAATAGAAATAATTTAAACTAATCTGATATATGCCCCAATGGTGGAATTGGTTAGACACGAAGGATTTAAAATCCTTTAATCAGTAATGGTTGTGCAGGTTCAAGTCCTGTTTGGGGTACATAACTATTCTTTAGAAATTGATAGAAAATGTTTAGAGCAATTAAAGTTAGATTATATCCGAATAAAACACAAGAACAAACACTTAATAAAGTGCTTGGGTGTTACCGATTTGTGTATAATCATATGCTTGCTCGAAAACAGAATGCTTATAAAGAAGATAAAACAAACTTATCGGTAACTGATTTGTCAAAGTGGTTTCATGGAACATTGCTAAAGGATGAACAATATGTTTGGTTGAAAGAACAGAACACAAAGGTAATGAATCAAGCAATCAGACAAATGGATGGTGCTTATCAAAAGTTCTTCAAACAGCATAATGGTTTTCCAAAATTCAAAACAAAGAAAGATAAACAATCGGCATTGTTCCCTTGTGATGCTATTTCAAAAAAGAATACATTTGAAACCAGACATATCAGTTTGATAACCTCATTACATGACATCAAATTTAGATGTTCAGACCTATACTTTAAGAGACTTCAAATTTACAAGGAGGGGATAAGAAGTGCTACCTTATCGAAAACCAAGAGTGGTAATTATTTCTTATCAATCCTTGTTGAAATGGATGATACTGAATTAAAGAAATTTGAACATACAAATAAACAAGTTGGTATTGACCTTGGGGTCAAAGATTTTGTAATCACGTCTGATGGAGAGGTATTTGAGAACAAACATTTTTTCAAAGAGAGAGAGAAACAGGTGAAGAGGCTTCAAAGACAATTATCAAGGAAGGTTAAAGGTTCTAATAATAGAAGGAAGGTTCAAATTCGTATTGCAATGTTATTTGAGAGAATAACCAATAAGAAAGTTGCTTATATCCATTATGTAACCAATGAACTGCTGAGTTATTTTGATACCATCTTTATGGAAGATTTGAATGTAAAAGGCATGCTAAAGAATCATCATCTTGCAAAAACAATTCAAGAGGTTGGTTTCTATAATTTCAAGGAAACATTGGTTAATAAGGCGCTTGTTAATGACAAGAAGGTTATGTTTATTGATAGATTCTACCCATCAAGTAAGACTTGTTCGCAATGTGGTTATAAGAAACGAGACTTAAAGTTAAGTGATAGATTTTGGGTTTGTCCTATTTGCGGAACAAAACATGACAGAGATGTTAATGCTGCGAGAAATATCTTGTTGGAAGGTCAACGAATGTTAGCAGCAGCGTAAAAAAAATTAAATAGGTGTCCGTAGCACCGAATTTACGCTTGTGGACTATCCTCCTATGGATGACCGAACACTCTAAGTGTTCCTAAAAAGTAGTGATAGGTTGAAGCAAGAAGTGAAAACTACCTAAATCATAGATTTGCGTAGATTTTCATATACGGTGAGCTACTTTTTTATTGTTTCACATTTAAGCAAAGACAAATGGGAAAAATCATAGTTTATAATTGCAAAGAAGAAGACCATACTTCAAAACCAAATAACTTCTATATAGGAAGAAGTAAAAATGGAAACCCACTCGGAAATCCATTTACATTTAATGGTAAAAGAAGTAATCTTGCTAAACTCACATTCAGAACACGAGATGAATGCGTTGATGCTTATCGTAGATACTTTGATAGTGCTTATAGTGTAGACCCATATCTTACACATGATTTCGATGAGATATATGAACACTATAAAAATGGAGAAGATGTGTATCTACAATGTTTCTGTAAACCGCTAAGATGTCACGGGGATATTATAGCTGAAGAATTACAGAAAAAGTTACTTAGAGAAAAAATGAAAGAAATAAAAAGAAAAGCAGAGAAATAATCTCTGCTTTTTCCATTTTTAAAAGAAAGGGTTATCCTTTAATGAAACAATTATATTATGGTATTTCTTACATACTTCTGTGAAATTATCAACTTCTTCTTTATTTAAATTAAACCATTCATTTAAACGATTGTATTTCCTATAGTGACGATGTAACATCTGTTCCAACTTAAATGGTTTATCACATTCAAAAAAATTAGCAATTAATAACTTCTCAGAATTACCAGTTTGCAACTCCTTTAAACGTTCATTTATATCCTTTTTACGTGTTGAACCTATTTTATAACAGTTACTATCATTTTCTTCAGTAATTAGGTAAACAAATGCCATGTTTTTATTAAAAAATAGTGACTTTAATAAATTTATCAATATATTTATTAAAGAGATAATAAAAAATAATGGTACATTTTTATGTACAACAATAATACTTTTTAGTAAAATATAAACATGACAAGTAATGTAAAAAGACATGTGCAGCTTCCAAGAAGCTCACAAAAAGGTAAAAAACCTACAGCAGAGGATTTAAAGTATGGTGAAATTGCCGTTAACTTTAACGTTGAAGAACCATTCCTCGCTATGAAGGGAAGTGATGACTCAATTATCACAATGGGTTTTAAAGACGGGAAAACTGGACCTTGGAAGAAAGGTGAAGGTGAATATTCTGCAGTATTAGATAATGGAATACCAGTCAGTCCGAGTGATAAAGTAAATACAGCCACAGGAGTGTGTGCTATAGCTGAGGGTCAAGGTACCACCGCAAGTGGTGACTTCTCCCACGCAGAAGGTGCTGAGAGTAAATCTAAAGGTAGAATTTCTCATGCTGAAGGTGGTATGAGTACAGCAAGTGGAGAAATGTCTCATGCTGAGGGTGGTCATACTAAAGCAATTGGTAATTTTTCTCATGCAGAGGGTGCTGATACCATAGCAAGTGGCGTTACTTCACATGCTGAGGGAAAATATACAATAGTTAATGGTGCCAACTCTCATGGAGAAGGAGATTGTGAACATGATTTAAAGTTAGTTAAGAATATTGCAGTTGGAGATACAAAAATATTCATTAATAATACAGAAATGTCATTACCTATTAGTGATGATTATATTAAAAATTGCTATATTGTATATGATAATAAAAAAAACAAGGTAATATCATATACGGTAAGTGATTATAAACCACAAATTTACTTTGAAGACGATGTTTTAGAATTAACTTTAGAAAAATCTTTAGAAAAAGATTCAAATAATGATGATACTAACAATTTAACTTTTACTTCTAATGTTTACGGACTTGTAAATATAGCCGTTGGACAAATAGATGGTGGACATTCAGAAGGAAAATACAACATCGTATTAGGTGAAGCAGGACATGCAGAAGGAATTAGAACTATAGCTAAAGGAACTGGGTCTCATTCCGAAGGTACTAACACTACAGCAAGTGGTGTTACTTCACATGCAGAAGGAGAAGAAACTACAGCAAGTGGTAAAAATTCTCATGCAGAAGGTCTAAATACTACAGCGAGTGGTAATAATTCTCATGCAGAAGGAGAAGGAACGACAGCAAGTGGAATATATTCTCACACAGAGGGTCAGGCTACAAATGCAAACAAAAGATGTTCTCATGCAGAGGGTTCTACCACTCATGCTACTGGTGAATGTTCTCATGCAGAGGGTATTGGTACTACTGCCAGTGGACAAGGTTCTCATTCAGAAGGTCATCTAACTAATGCAGGTGGACTTCATTCTCATGCTGAGGGTGTTAGTACTAATTCATTGGGTGATAATTCTCATGCCGAAGGAAGTTCTTCTCAATCAATTGGTATAATTTCTCATGCAGAAGGAAGTCATACTACAGCACAAGGAGAAGCATCCCACTCAGAGGGTGATACAACTAAAGCAGTTGGAATTTCATCTCATTCAGAGGGAACACTGACTATAGCTATGGGATTAGCATCTCATGCCGAGGGTAAGTCAACCAATGCAGCTGGTGCTTTTTCACATGTAGAGGGAGTTGGTAGTATTGCAGTTGGTAATGTTACTCACGTGGAAGGTTTACATAATAGAGCAATGAATTTCACAGATGATGTAGCTATTGGTAGTAAAGAGCTTTACATTATTACGACTGATGAATACCCTGAGGACCTTACATATTACAAGAATTGTTTAGTCAAAGATAATGGACAAACAGTTGCTATTGATGTGTTAAATGCAGAATTAGTACCTAACTCTAAATTTACTAATGAAAGTGAAAATAAACGTATTAAATTAACATTAAAAGAAGGTGTACCAAAGGCTTCTACACGTGCTTCTCAAGCTAATGAAAACCAAAAAGATGGATATTTCTATACTTGGGATTACACACTGTATAATAAGGGTACAATAGGAAACTATGGTGGACACGCTGAAGGTTCCTATACAATGGTTTATGAAGAATCAGGACACGCTGAAGGTAAAGCTACTATAGCCAAAGGTAAATCTTCTCACGCTGAAGGACATCACACGATAGCTATAGAAGATTATTCTCATAGTGAGGGTGTTTTAACTACAGCTACGGGTGTTAGTTCTCATGCAGAAGGTGGTGAAACAAACTCTGAAGGTGATTATTCTCATGCAGAAGGAAATAGAACACATGCTAAGGGGGACTATTCTCACTCAGAAGGAAATAACACTAAAGCAAATGGAGATGCATCTCACGTAAGCGGTTCTTACACAATAGCTGAAAATGAATCAGAGTTTGCTTGTGGTAAATACAATAAGTTCAATGTAAATCAAATTTTCTCAATTGGTGTTGGTACAGCTGATAATGCGAGAAAAAATGCTTTATATATAACCACAGATGGCATTATTGGTGGAGATACACAATTAACTAATGGTGGTACATCAATGTTTGGTTTAAAAATAAATGGTGGTATAGAAGCTACAAATGGAATGATATCACCTACTTATTTAAATTCTTCAGACGAGAGATTAAAGAAGGACATTGAAACAATATCAGATGATGACATTGATAAAGTTAAAAATGTTAATTTAAAATCATATGTATTTAAATCTGATAATAGCAAACATTATGGTGTTATTGCACAAGATGTTGAAAAAGCAGGTTTATCAGAATTAGTTACCAATAGTTCTGATGGAATGAAATCTGTTGATTATATTTCTTTATTAATTTTGAAGATTTCAGAATTGGAAAATGAAATAAAGAATTTAAAAGAACAGATTAAAAAATAATATAAATAAATGCATAACAGGGGTTAATAGTTTTTGCCCTTGTTATGTTTTTTAAATTATGTAAAATATTATGATATGCGCACACGATTTATTTACATATGCAGATGTGGATAATGGTTTCCCTATAGGGGGTATATTAAAAGGATATAAAGGTTTATGGAAATGTCAAGAACGTAATGAAGAACAACTTTACAATTTAGGTGTTAGAGTTTTTGATTGTAGAATCTTTTGGGATGATAGTTATTGGAGAGCGTGTCATGGTATTGTTAACCTAAGACTAACATTTAATACTTTGGATGACTTATGTAAACATTTTGATGATATAGGCAACGGGGATTCTATCTATAGAGTTATTTTAGAGAAAGATAACAATGGTGGTGAAACAAAGTTTAGAGAGCAGTCAGTTGGTTTATGCGCTAAACATCCTAATTTGTGGACATTATTGATTAGATACAAGACATCTAACTGGTTAAATGATGCAGGTATGGTAGATAATAACATTGATGGGTTAGTTGCTCGTGGATATAATTTTGCTAAATTAATGGCATGGGAAAGACCAAACAGGGAATATAATGTACCACCTCCTAATTTTAAAATAGAGAATATTACAAAATATAGTAGTTTTAGTATAAAGAGTAACGCCACTAATGGTTTTTTAGAAAATGGTGAATTTCATGAACCAAATCCTAATCCAACATCATGGGATATGGTTACTAATAAAAATTATGTATATTTTTTAGATTACGCTAACTTATTTATTGGTAATGATAGATGTTTAAATATAAAAGAATTATATAGTAGATTTGACCTTAATTATAAAGATAGCAATGTAGATTTAAAAGAGGTTATTACTGAAAGTGATTTTGGACATAAATTATATAGAATACCAACAAAAAGTGAATTAAAAGATATACCCCATTTTATTATCAACAATGAAGAAAGATACAAAGATAATCAATTAGTATTCGGTTCAGATATTACATACAGATAAAAAATCCTCCATAAAATAGGAGGATTTTTTGGTTTTTATAAAAATATTTTGTATCTTTGCAAATGTTAATTAATGATATATTATATTTTAGAAGAATCATGAAGAAGAAATATAAGGATATTCCTGGTATGTTTGAAATAAAAGGTGAACCGAAGATTGTAACCGAAATTCGTGCAACCATATTAGATAAGTTCAAAGATTTGGTTTTTGAAGAAGAACCACATATATATTATTTGAAGAATGACAGAAATAAATTATTCAAATCTGTCACAACACGACTTGGTGAATTTGAACAAGAATTTGATTTAGAAATACAGGCTTCCAAATATGCAGAAAAACATGGTAATACTAAAGATTATTGGAAAGATATTTGGAAATTTAATAATTTAAAGGCAACAACAACAGGTACGTTATGTCATGAATATGGTGAATCTTTAGCATATGTAAATGCTGGTCATCCAGAACTTATTTTAGATAGTTGTAAATGTAAATATATTAAAGATAAAAACTGGCTTATCCCAACTCATCCAAAGCAAGAAGCAATATATAAATTTCAATCAGAGCTGCATCCAGATTTGCATTTAGTATTAGCTGAAGCGAAAATGTTTACAGAAGGTATGAAACAAAATTTAGCAGGTACAGCCGATATATTGTTTTACTATGATGACCCAACAGGAGAAAAGAGTGGTTTATGTATTTATGACTATAAGACAAATAAAGAATTAATCAAATCATATAACAGGCAAGTTGGTAAGACACTTTTACCACCATTTGAAGATTACATTGAAGAACCTCAATCGGTATATACACTTCAATTGTCTACATATGCTATACCACTGCAAGATTTAGGTTTTAAAATTATAACAAGAAGACTGGTTTATTTAAAGCCAGATGGCAAGTATGAGATTATACCTCTTGCAGATGAATCAGAACGATTAAGAAAAATATTATAACAATGGAACAGAAAAAGTATACATTAATCAAACCTTATACGGTTGATGGATTAGGAACCTTACCAGAGGGTTCAGATATTATTTTATTTAGAGGACTTGTTTATTTTAACGGTGGTTTGTGTAGCAATTATCATGCACAAATTTTATCTAATCTAATTAATGATAATAAGTTACGAAATGAATATTTGAAAGAGACTCCACCTATTATGAATAAAGTCTAATGTTAAATCCAGAATTATAAATTCTGGATTTAAGTTTTTTTTAATACTTTAAATTTGCTATATAATAAAAAATATTGTACTTTTGCAGTACTAAAATAGTAAGATGTGGATATCATACAAAATATTAATTTGTTTAATGACATAGATAAATACGATGTTATATTGATAGGTACCAATATATATAACACTTTATCTCAAGGTTTTCAAAGAGATATAATGTTACATTACCCTTTTGTTCATGAAACAAATCTAAGAACTAATTATGGGGATAGAAGAAAGTTAGGTACTATCAAAGAATGTAATAATGGACATCCATTATTTTCATTATGTTTTATTACGAAAAGTATGAATTTTAGACCTGACATCGAAAAAGATTACTTAGACTATGATGCACTTGAAAGATGTTTAAAATTAGCATGTGTTTTGTATAAAGGTAAGAAGATAGCCACAACTCTTATTGGTGGAAGTAGATTTGATGGAAATGGAGATAAAGATAAAATACTCACAATTATAAAAAATACTTGTAAAGATGTAGATATAACAATATATGATTATCATCAACTATCTAAGCAAGAAAAGAAGAAATTAGAATATAAAGAAGAACAACTTTTGAAGAAAACAGATTACGAAAAATATAGGGAAGTTGTTTCGGAAAGAAAGAAACGAGAGAAAGAAATAAAAACTCTCAATGGACACGTCAAATATTAATAAAAAAATAGATATAAAATATGATTAAACATATTGAATTAACAAAAGACCATGTAAAGTTATTACATTTCCTTTATTGGCAAATTGATGGTGATAATAAAATTTTCGTAGATAGAACTCATCTATTCAATTTAGGTTCTCATTTATTAGAGGATATGGCTATGATACTTGGTATGCAAGATACTGCAATAAAGGGTACAGAGGAATCACCAGACGGTCGTGCTTTTCCAGAAGAAATAGAGGAATATCTCCTTGGACTGCATAAATATATTGCCGATAACTTATATTATATATTAAGCCTGATTACGACATTCCAAGGTAATCTAACCGAAGGTAAGTATAAATGTAAGGATAATGATTTGATTTGGACAAAAGAATAAAGACAAAGTGTCATATTCATAAAGTTCCATCTGCCATTTTGTCTAATTTAAATAGTCAAATATGTTCATAAACTTAAAGATTGGTGGTGGTATTAAAGAACGTTCTGAAAGTACCATCAGATATTTCAATGATATAAAAAGCTTCCCTATTCTTTCTAAGAAAGAAGAAAGCGATTTGCTTTATACAGTTCATAACGGTTCTGAAAGAGAAGCGATAGAGGCAAGAAACAAACTTATCAGTTGTCATCAACGATTTGTTGTTGCATCAGCAAAACGTCAAATGACTCCAGGAGTAGAATTGGTTGATTTAGTTAATGAAGCTAATATTGGTCTCATGGAAGCTATTGAAAAGTTTGACCCTAAGAAAAATAGTAAACTTTTATCTTATGCTGCTTATTATATAAAGAGAAATATTGACCAATTTAAAATAAGTTACGGAAAAGTAGTGCGTAAGAAAAATGGAGAAAGAATTTATCATTCAGTAGCTAAAACAAGAAGTAAATTAGCACAACAGTTAGAACGTGAACCAACTACAGATGAAATATCTCAAGCTTTAAAGAAACAATATGGTATCAGAGTACGAAATGCTAATGATATAATTGATGTTAGACTTACACGAATTGATAATAATGAAGATAATGAAGAATGTAATTATTATTCATTATCAGAAATGTATGAATTTAACCAAGCAACAGCAGATTTAAATAACTATAATAATACTGTTAATAGGGAAGATAAATTATATCGCTCTTCACTAATAATGAGTTGTTTAAATAAACGTGAACGAGATATTATTAAAGAAATATATGGTATAGGTAGTCTTAATAATGATAATGAGGAAAGTGATTTAAAATATAACTCGTTGGCAAAAAAATATGGTCTAACAAAAGAAAGAATTAGACAAATACATAGAGAATCTATTCAGAAAATGAAAGAATATGTTGAAGAACATTCAATATAATAAAAAAGGTGGTAAGATTACCACCTTTTATGCTATTTCACTGGTATAATACCTTGAGAAATCATTTTATTAAGTTTTCTTGCAACTTTATATGTCATAGGGCGTTCATGTTTAAGAATTTTTCTTAACTGAGACTGGGCACCTTCTGGAGTATGAGAAGAAAATACCTTTCTTGCTGCAGCTGCTAAATCTAAAGTATCCATATTAATTTTAGCAATAATACTATTTGCAAGGTCTTTATTAACTTCAATATTGCTGCGTTTCCAATCATTAAAGTCATAACGTTGAGTACCACCACCAGCAAGTTTACGTGTCTTAATGTCCTTTGTCTTTACAGGTTTCTTCTTATCTTTATTTTTACCACCAACACTATCAGCAGCCTTACCTCCTTTACGACTCTTTAAGAAACGTTTAAAAGCATCTAAAACTTCCTTACTAACAGGACGCTTTGCTTCATTAATAAATATCTTATTTAATTCCTCATTAATTATAGAATCTATTGTATTCATTACCTCTTTAATTTAAACTTTGATTATTATATAATAAATAGTATATTAATGGTGGTTTTAAAGTAAAAATGAATTTAAAATTAAAATAAATGTTAATTTTAAATATAATATTTGGTTTATTAAAAACAAAATAGTATCTTTGCAAAGTAATTAATTAAAACATAAAGATATGTCACAGAATTTATTTATCGAGGCAACAAAGTACAATCAGTATACTTTTACTGAGAATGGTGCACTTACAATGGCTTCAACAGGAAGCGAGTTAGCTAATCAGTTTGGTTTAGCTGGTAATTATCGTGGACGTAATATTTCAGATGTATTCTCAGACCAAGAGAAACTTTGGGATGAGTCACATGAATATGCTACACGTTTTCCTTTCTATCTGAGAATGATTACACGAAAGGTTAAAGTTAATAATGAAACCACTACGGATAATGTACAGAGTGGACAAGGTCAGCGTGACGAAACTTTTAAAAGACTTCTGTGGCTTGCAAAGTATCATAAGGATACTTTCAATAATAACGTGTGGATTTTACCTCTTATTGGCTCTTGGAAGGATTTATGGACTATCATGTATTATGATGAACATCTTGAAATCAATGCTATTGATAGAGAAGTCGTCTATAGAATAATCTATGAAGGACTAAAGTGTGATGCGCATGTAAATCTTGTTAAGAAGTTTATGCCTCGCATTAAGTCAAAATCTCATATTAAGACTGATTGGAACAAACTCACCAATAAGTATGCAAAAGAATTTGCTAAGTTATTCTCATTGTCTTACAAAGAGTATAATCACCTTAAGACTTCTGGAACATCTCATGATTTCCAAAAGTTGATGTGTTCAAGAAATTATGATAAGATTAAATGGAATACAATTCCAGGACGTGCATTGAGTATAATTACCAATGGTAAATTCTTGGGAAATCATAATCTTGTTGATTCATATACCGAGTGGGTTCTTAAGCAGGATAATATCAAGTTTACAGGTTATCCATATGAGTTAATCAAAAACTTGAAGAAACATTGTTACGTTTATTATAATAGAAAGGATAATATTTCAGTTCTTCCTAAGTACGTTACAGCAACTATTAATAAGCAGTTTAATGAGTTGATTGAAAAGGGAAAGAATATTGGAGGTGTAAATGGAAATGTATGGTGCGCCTTAGATACTTCTGGTTCTATGAACACAGGTGTACATGGTGATACTACAGCATTAGATATATGTCTTTCATTAGGACTTTATTTTTCAACACTTAATACAGGTGCGTTCTATAAGAATGTAATCATGTTTGATGATACTTCTCGTGTATTACAGCTTAAGGGTGAGTTCTGTGATATGATGAAGCAGATTCCTGATAATGCAATGGGCGGAACTAATTTCCAATCAGTTGTTGATGAGATTGTAAGAATCAGAACTAAACATCCAGAGATTCCACTTACAGATTATCCTCAGACACTTTTAGTTGTTTCAGATATGCAGTTCAATGCTACAAATATTTATTGGAAAACTTCAACAGATGTAGAAAATACAACTAATTATGAAGAGGCTAAGAAGAAGTTGAAGAGTGTATTCCCAGAGGAATTTGTTGATGATTTTAGATTTATTTGGTGGAATTGTGCTTCTCGTCAGAAAGATTTCCCAGCTACAATTAAGGATGGTGGATGTTATTTCTTAAGCGGTTTTGATGGCTCTATTGTTTCTTTACTGTTAGGTGGAGAAGAAGTAGATAGCAATACAGGTGAAAAGAAGAAATTAAGTATGGAAGAGTTAATGCATAAAGCACTTACTCAAGAGATTCTTAATTATATTGTAGTCGAATAAATAAGTATCGGATGATGTAGAATTAATAATATTTTACATCATCCATAAAAGTTGAGTTTTATGAAAAATTGGGAAAAAATTTTTAATACAATGGTATATTCTACCCTACAATATCTAAATGATTATGGAATTAATAATATGATTTTAGGTATTTCTGGTGGTATAGATTCAACACTTGTAGCTGCTATTTGTCATGAAGTGGTAAAACGTTCTGATGGAAAAAAGAAGTTATTAGGCTATTCTCTTATGTGTTCTACTAATCAATCAGATGAAGTAAAAGTAGCAGAAATGGTCGGTAAGTCTTTATGCACGGAGTATCAGAGTATTAATTTGGAAGAAGATTATAATACTATTTCAAGTAGTTTATCAAATCATTTCAAAGTGGATTCACCAATTGCTAATGGTAATATTAAAGCAAGATTGAGGATGCTATATCTTTATCATTGTGCTTCAATTTATAATGGTATAGTTATGGACACTGATAACTATAGTGAACACCAACTTGGTTTTTGGACATTACATGGTGATGAGGGAGACTTTAATCCTATTGGCGAATTATATAAGACCGAAATATATGAATTATGCGAATGGCTTTGTACTAAATATTACGTAAATGATAAAGATATCAGGCAAGCAATAGAAGAATCATATAAATTAACTCCTACAGATGGAAATGGTGTTAAGATGGGTGGTGACATGGCGCAGATTGCACCAGGACTAACTTATAAAGAAGTAGATAGAATACTTTTCGAAATTCAAGTGTTTGGGTATTCTAAAAATAATGATATAATTCTAAAAAGACTTTCTGAAGAGAAATGGTTTGATGAAGATATTGTGAAAGGCGTTATTAATAGAGTTAAAAATAGCGCATTTAAACGCAGACATCGTCCATTAAAAATTGATTTAAAAAGTGGTCAAATAAATCAGCAAAGTTGTAAAGAATAATGATGAATTTAGCACAAATTGAAGAAGTTTTTTCTGATAATAAAATTTCTGTAGGTAGTGTTAAAATAGCATTTTTAATAACTATAGGAGAGTATGTACCATACACGCTTAAAATAGATGAAAATAATTTAGAATATTATTATTCTATTAACGTAGATGATATGACATATTCTCCACACATAGAAGAAATTATTTATCTTTTAAAAGATGACGGATGGGCGTTAACAGAAGATAAAAAAGAATTAGTCAAATATATTGATTATAGTTCTTAAAAAAAGTTTATAATTCACATTTTTAATTTAAAAATATAATAATATGACAAATGTTTTTTCAGTAGGTCGCTTGGGAAAGGACTCAGAGATTAAGAAGACAGGTAATGGTAAGGATTTCCTTTCATTCACTGTTGCAGTAGACGAAAGACGTAAGGGTGAAACTGTTACAGATTGGTGGAACTGCTCATGGTATGGTGAGAACGCTATCAAGATGGCACAGTGGCTTAAGAAAGGTTCGCTTATCTCATTTAGTGGAGATTTTGCAGGTGCACGAATTTATCAGAATAAGAACAATGAGAATGTAGTTTCTTTGGACCTTATGGTAAATAGTGTAAGTTTTGTGTCAACAGGTAAGGGCAATGGTGAGAATAATACTCAGCAGGCAACTAATACTGGTACTTTTGGACCTACACCTGCAGCAAACCCACAACCAACAGCTGCGCCTCAGCCTGCACCAGCACCTGTTAGTGATAATGATTTGCCTTTCTAATAGATTTAGAAAGAATATAAAATGAATGGGAAGTACTTGTGTACCTCCCATTTTTTGTTTACTCATAATGAAACATCTTTAAGCGATTAATCCAACCACTAAGAAAACGTTTTTGAGTTTTTTCTTTAATTTCTTTATCAGTAAGTTTTCGACCTAATTTCTTTTCTAATGCAATAACACTATTTTCTGCTATATTTTGAAAATGTTTTAATCGTCTATTCCATAATTTATCAAATAATTCTTTTTGATTTGGATAGTCATTAATTTTCATAAGCGTAAGTTTACCAACGATACCATCCGCTTTTAATTCAAGTATTTGTTGCGGTATTTTAATTCCGTTTATTCCACTTCCCCACAACCAATCAACTAACAAGTTTGCTATAGACTGGTTTTTTATTTCATCAGCTTTCCACTTATCCCAGAATCTATCTTTAAAAATTTTATCCCACTGTTCTTCAGTTATATGCTTTAAATCATTTACTGTTTTATCATTACCATAAGATTCTCTAAACGTTTTCAATGTAATACCATACATAGTTGCACCACCATTATCTACTGGGTCGTTAACGAAACCACCTTCTGCTTTTCTAATAATCGGTTTAAGTTTTCTAAAGTCTGCCATAATATTACAAATTAAGATTTTTTATATATAAATATTTTGTTTTATAACACTATTTTCGTAACTTTGTGACGTAATTTTAAAAATAATAAAGATGACAGTATCTAAGAAGAAGAGTAGTGGTAAGACTACAACAAAAACAAGAAAGTCAGATAATATTCAAAATGTAGAAATATCAAATCTTCCTGCAAAGAGAATTGATGAAAACGGAAACGTTGATACTACTGGTTTGACTACTATTGAGAAGAAGCGGTATAGAGATATAACATCAAGCTTGGATGTAAAGAATCCTATGACAGTTATGTCTTATGGTTCAGATTTGCAAAAAGTAATGGACTCATATTCAAGTGAACTTCTCCAACACCAGATGTCATCAACAGTAAGTGGAGATACCTCAAAACTTATTAGTAAATTAATGGGTGAACTGGAGAATATTGATGTTAATGATTTTAAGGTCCCTACACGCTTTAAAAAGTTCTTAATGTCATTTCCACTCACTAAGGGTTTTGTAACGTCTGTAGCTGAAATAAAAGCGAAATATAATACAATAGAGAAGAATGTAGAGAATATCAAACAAAAACTTGAAGCAACACGAGCAATTGCTTTACGTGACAACAATCTTCTCGAACAACAGTTCATTAATAATAAAGATTATGTAAGCCAGTTGGAACAATTGATTATTGCAGGTAAATTCAAGGTAGAAGAACTGGAAGAAGAACTGAATACTATGCGTACAAACGGTTCTGACATGATTGATATTAATGATACTAACAACTTTAAAGAAGCATTAGAAAAGCGTGTTACAGACCTTGTAATGCTACATCATGCTTTCAATCAATCATTATATCAGATTAGAATTATTCAACAAACCAACCTGCAAGATGCAAATAATACAGAATCACAGGTTTTAATGCTTATTCCTTTTTGGAAAAATCAGTTATCACTAACAGTAGCATTATATAACCAGCAACAAAGTATTAAAGCAAAACAAGCCGTTTATGATGCTATTAATAAGTCATTAGTTAGCAACTCAGAAATGATGAAAACTCAATCAATAGAAGTTGCTAAACAAAACCAACGAACAGTTCTGGATGCTGAAACGTTAATGAAGACAACAAGAGATTTAATCGAAACTATCCAAGGTGTACAAAAAGTACAAGAGGATGGTAAAAAGAAACGCATGGATGCAGAAGCAAAAATCATTGAATGGGAGAAGCAAATGAACCAAGCAATTCAAGGACTTACCAATAATAATGAAAGAATTGTTAGTCGAGAATTAATTGGTAATGAAAATAAATAATATAGGTGAATGGAAAGAAATTTAAGAAGTATTTGTTATGAATATCTTGATTTTGACCCACCAAGTAGTTTCTATAAATCTGATGAATGCAATCTAATTGAAGGAAAAGAATATCAGTTAATAGGTACTTCTTGTGAAGGTTTTGAAATGAAACCAAGAACATTTAAATTCATCAAATACATTCATTCTCATGGAGAAATTATCATTGATGGTGTAATCATGAAACAGATAGACGGAGAAACAGGTATGCTTTTTTCTTTATCTAAGAATGATTGCATCATATATAACATTCCATACGAAAGTAATCTTCAAATTTTTCCATCAACAATGAAATGGAAAATAAAGAATAATAACATAAAATCAGTTAAAAAGAAACATAAAAAATCTGATTACATCCAAAATGCAATATATAAAAAATATGCAATAAGAGAACATGATATGAAGTTTGATGAAGCAAAGAAAATATTTGATAACATTACTTGGGAAACCCATAAAACATGGGATGAATTAATTGATAGGAACAAATTAGATAAATAAATATATGAATGAAATAATAGAAAAGTTCAAGGAAGAAACAGGGTATACCCTTACTATCAAGAACGGAGAACTGTTTTATGATGATGATATGTGGTTGGGTGGTAGTGAGATTACTCAGTTACCAGATAACTTAACTGTTAATGGTAATCTTGATTTAAGTGGAACAGATATTACAGTTTTACCTAATAATCTAACGGTTGGTGGATATCTTGAATTATGGAATACATGCATTAAGTACCTACCTGATAACCTTACAGTCGGTGGTTCTCTTTTTCTAAATAACACAGGCATTAAGTCACTGCCTAATAATCTAACGGTTGGTGGATGTCTTGAATTATGTAATACGCCCATTAAGTCTCTACCTGATAACCTTATAGTGGGTGGTTCCCTTTTTCTAAATAACACAGATATTAAGTCACTTCCCGACAACCTTATGGTGAGACGTACTATTGAATTAAGAAATACAAGAATTATCTCATTACCAGATAATCTTACAGTGGGTGGCGTTCTTGACATAAGAGATACAAAGATTACAGATAACGTAGAAGTGAATACGACTCTTTCTCCAGAACAGCAGAAAAAGATTTATGATTTAGAAAATATGGCTCTTTTCTGGGAGAGAAATGGAGTGAGGTACATTAAAGCTGATGGCATTTTCAGAGTTATTGATTCTCATCATGGTAATGTGTATAAGGTACATAAGCTTGGACAAGAGGATAAACCATTTTATCTCATTACAGATGGTGATAACCATTGGGCGCATGGTAAGACTCTTGCGGAAGCGAGGGATGACCTTCTATATAAGATAAGTGATAGAGATACTTCTGAATATGAAAAATTGTCTTTAGATGACACTTTATCTTATGAGGAAGCAATCGTAGCATATCGCACTATCACTGGCGCATGTTCAGCAGGAACAAGGGATTTTATTGAGAATCGTTTACCAAGTCCTCATAAAGACAAGTACACCATTAGGGAGATTATCAAGTTGACCAAAAACGAGTATGGTGGAAAAAAGTTTGCAAAGTTTTTTTAATAAAAAATATAAATAGTATTGATATAAAAATAAAATTCCCTATATTTATGAATGGATGATGGATGAAAAATAACCATATTGTTGCTTAAAGTACACTTTGTTTTACTTTGATTTTTTAGGTTATTTTTCAATGTGGATTTTAATAGAAAGAAGAAAAGAAAAGCTGATAATCTGAGAAGACATCAGCTTTTCGCATTTTTTTTAGAAAAAAGTTACCGAAAAATTTGGAGGTTTCAGAAAAAGTTAGTATCTTTGCATCACAATTAAGAAACAAGAGTTCTTTGAAAGAGAAATATTAGATTTGTCAAATATAATTAGGAAACATACAGCAAAAGAAATTGAATAGGGTTCATGAGATTTTGGTTCGACTCCAAAAATGTGACTTTTAATAGTAGTTCTGGTGTAACGGTAGCACGCATGTTTTTTTGTTTCCTTAATATGTGACATGGAGAAGTGGTATCTCGGTGGCAAACTTATAGCTGCAGTCATAGGTTCGATTCCTGTTGTCGCAACATTTGAAAACCAATTTTAAATTTTAAATAAAGAAAATGAAGAAGTTTATTTTTATGACACTCATCTCATTGATGAGTTTTGTTAGTGCAAATGCACAGACAGCACTTCAAAGTACAAAGTTGTTGGATAATACTTATGTAGGTGTAATGGGTGGTGTACACACCAACATGAAACTTAACAAGGTATTTCCTCTAAACAGTTCCGTTGGAGTACGTGTCGGAAAAGAGATTAGTCCAGTATTCGGTATCCAATTTGCAGGTGTAGCTGCGCTTGGTGACAATTACGTAAATGACTCTCACACATTTATCAAGGCGGTAAATGCTGAAATGAATGGTACAATTAATTGGAGTAACCTCCTTTTTGGCTACACTGGTACACCCCGTCGATTCGAAGTAAGTTCTGTAACTGGTATTGGATGGTTAGCATTCCTTAACGGTTCACACCGCTCATTCAATAATAATATGGGTGATGGAGACGAACTTACTGCAAAGACAGCACTTGAATTTGCCTTTAATCTGGGCGATGCAAAGGCATGGCGTGTTTTCGTACAACCTGGTGTTTATTGGAATATGACACATGGACCAGGTGATGCAGTACAATTTGGCAGCTCAGCAGCACAGATGGGTGTTCAGGTAGGTGTTGATTACAAGTTTAAGACATCTAATGGTACACATAATTTCAAGATGTATAACATTGGTGACTATAATTCAGAAATCAACGCACTTCGCAACGACCTGTCTAAGAAGCCAAAGGAAGTTACTAAGGTTGTAGAGAAGGTTGTTGAAAAGCAGAATGTCATTAAGCAGAATGTTTATGTGATTGCTTTTGACAACAACAATGCAGAACTTAACAATGATGCAAAGACTGTTCTCAATAGTATCGCTGCAAATACAGATGTAACTGTAGAGGGCTATGCTGATGGTGTAGGTAGTGATACCTATAATCAGAATCTATCAGAACGTCGTGCAACCACTGTGACTAATTATCTTACACAGCGAAACGTGAATGTACGTAGTTCAAATGGTTTTGGTAAGACAGGAAAGTACTCAGCACGAGTAGTTATTGTTGAACCAGTACAGTAAAACTGATTGAACTGATACTATTAGGTTGTATAGATTACTATAGTGAGAAGGATGTTATGATTTTATTCACTGCAATGAGATTTTCAGACTCTCACGTTAAATAATAAAATGATTCGAGACTGGAGAGTCTTGCGTTTCTTAACCTAATTCTCACTTGGTGGTCAATACAAGTAAAGAAAATAAATATAGGTTTTAATCACCTTTAAGATACTGCAATGGAGTGTGACGGACCTCCACATTAAATAACAAAACGCTACGGGCAGGAGTGTCTAGCTTTGGTTACGTACAGCACTTACAATTTTTGGATTATTTATCTTCTGATGCACGTAAGTCGTATAGACTTATTCAGTTTGAAATCGCTGTGATGATTTCCGTAACCTAATTTAGTTATCAGATAAAAAACAAAAAATATGAGAATTATTATTATCTTGCTTATTATTATAATTTTAATATCATTTGGTATATTTATTAATGGTATTCGAAATTCTAAACGTAGAACAATACATAATGTTATGGAAGATAACGAACATGACAACGAATTACGCAAACGTGCAAATCGTAGGAAAAAAGTTACTATCATAGAGGAAATGCCAGATAATAATGATAATACGGTGGAATAGCTCAACTGAATAGAGCAACGGCCTTCTAAGCCGTAGGTTGCGAGTTTGAATCTCGCTTCCATCACATCATAACTCAATTTTCACTGCAAGTTAGACTTTACTCTGCTTGTGGTGATTTTTTTTTTGTATAAAACAATATGCAATTATCAATAAATCCAATGAATCAATAAAAAAGATTGATATGTTGATAAAAAAATCAACTGAAGATATATTTATTAATAAAAATAAATTTATGAACGGATTTGAAAATTGGATAAAAGATATATGTAAGAGAAAACACATGAAATTAAAAGATGTATCTACAAAGATGGGTGTTGAACCTGCTTCTTTAACAAGAACATTGAAAGGTGGGAATCCACGATTAGATACATTGGTAAAACTATCAGAAGCGTTGGAAGTAGAAATAACAGCTTTAATTCCACAGGAAATTAAGCCAGAATAAAAAAATATTTACAAAATAAGTAACTTTTGATACATAGGTTATATTTATAATAAAATTCATATAAAAAAATGATACGTACATCAAATAAACAAAGTAATCAGCATAACATATTTGTTACATCCAACAAGTATGATAATGATGCTATGTTTTTTGAATACGACATAAATAATAATAGTATTTCAACAATACGGAATTTATATGAATGTATAATCTAAATTAAAAAGGATTTTTGCACTTACTTCACTAAATATATTTCCAAGCTGTTGAATAAACTTAAAACAAAAGTTGATTTAGCAGCTTTTTTAGTACATTTACAATTAGACAATAATGACAGTAGATAACCTTACACCATTATTAAATGGTCACGCAGAATTAAGATGTGTCATCGAAAAGAAAATAGCTGAATACAAAATTATAGCTACTGATGGACATGAGTACTTAATAGATATAGATATTAGTGACAAGAAAGGAATAAAACCTCAAAAATGCATAAAATGTGAATATATTAACGATTTACTGAGAAAAATAAACCAAAATAATGATTTTATCAAAATAAAATAAAAAAAATCACTGAAAAATTTGGAGGTTTCAGAAAAAGTTAGTATCTTTGCATCACAATTAAGAAATAAACGTTCTTTGACTTGTTGGAACAACAGAATGCGCTCATAGCTCAGTTGGTTAGAGCACCACACTTTTAATGTGGGAGTCCTGAGTTCGAGTCTCAGTGGGCGTACAAATACAGAAAAAAAATAGGTAGCCGTACTACCGAATTTACGCTTGTGGACTATCCCCCTATGGATGACCGAACTTTATGTTCCTAAAAAGTAGTGATAGGTTGAAACAAGAAGTGAAAAGTACCTAAATCATAGATTTGTGTATATTTTCATATACGGTCTTGGGTTCGAGTCCTATTGGACTTACAACACTTTTACAAAACGTAATACCCATGTAAATGGTTTCTTAGCTAAGAATGATGCTAAGTGTAATTTTATAAAAAACATTTCAGTAATTGATAGAAATTAGTGCACATAATTTCTTGATAGCTACGTTGGTAACGTTACAACCAAATTATCTCCTATTACATATAGGAGAATCACAGTGCATTAGTTCAGTAGGTTAGAATACTGCCCTGTCACGGCATAGGTCACGGGTTCGAGTCCCGTATGCACTGCAACCACCTCACTTAGCTCAGTTGGTTAGAGCGACGTTACTAAAAATTTTCCTATATGGAAAAGAACAGCAAAGTTTAAAATTGACTTATAATCCGTGAGTCATCGGTTCAAATCCGATAGTGAGGTGTAATTTTATTGTGGGGTAGAGCAGTGGTAGCTTGCTGGGCTCATAACCCAGAGGTCGAGGGTTCGAACCCCTCCCCCCCAACCACTTAGGAAACAAACAGCAATTTTTCTTTTTACTGGTAATAAAAAAAATAACAATGTTTCCTTATCTTTGAGATATGGTGTAATGGCAACACAGTAGGTTTTGGTCCTGCCATTATAGGTTCGAGTCCTATTGTCTCAACAAATGCTTTAGTAGCTCAGTTGGTTAGAGCATCTGACTGTTAATCAGGAGGTCGCAGGTTCAAGCCCTGCCTGAAGCGCATTATTTTGGAGAGTTGGCTGAGTGGCTTAAAGCGCTGGTCTTGAAAACCAGAGGGCAGTAACATGCTCCAAGAGTTCGAATCTCTTACTCTCCTCTTATATTGGAGATTTAAGCCTAATTGGTAAGGCAACAGTTTGCTAAACTGTCAGTAATCGTAGTAATATGGTGTATAGGTTCGAGTCCTATAATCTCCGCATTATTTAAGGACTTGTAGCTCAGTTGGTTAGAGCAGCAGACTCATAATCTGAAGGTCCCTGGTTCAAGCCCAGGCTGGTCCACCTAAAAATCATTAATATGTTAACAGTTATTTTATGTTTATTACTTGGAATTATTATTGGAATCATACTTTTTCCAATTGGAATATTTTTAAGAGCAAAAAAATCAGGTTGGGACGATAGTAACGTCTTTAATATTTTCCATGTATTATTCCATTTAGCTTTACATCCAGATGATTTTACTAAGATGTATTATAGGGATGGAAAGAAACCATTCTGGTATTTAACCAAAGATGAGTTCTCAGAAGTCTTAAGAATAAGACCAACGTCAGAAGAATAGAAAAATAATTTTTAATAAAACATATATGAAGAAAATTGTTACGTTTATTGCTACGGCAATCTTTACGGTAGCAGCACTAACCAGCTGTTCATTTACAAATCCATCATACGATGAAGAAGTAGCTTTAAAAATGAAGCCATGGTTTTTTGGTAGTACTGGTGTAGACCCTAATCCTGTTAATGATTTAACATGCATTGCGTGGACAACATCAGCTGTGAGTTTCTATATTCTTCCACAAAAGGTGGAGTTCAAGTTTGATGATTTGCTTTCAAACGACAATACACCTTTGGATGTAAGTATGTATATGGTCTTGCAGGTACAGAAAGGACATACTCCTGAACTGTTGCAAAACTATGGAGAAGACTGGTATAAAACATTCATTGAACCATATTTCAAGAATAAAGTACGTGAATACGTTTCTACATGTTCTCCATTTGACTTAATGAGTAATCGTGAAGTGCTTAATAAACTTGACACTGAAATTGCTAAGTCAATGAGAATTTATATTCAGCAACTTTCAAAGACACGAGGAAATTTCCCTGTTATGATTCAGCAAGTTACTACAGACCGAGTAATGCCTAATAAGGAACAACTCGATGAGATGAACAAAACGGCTGCTGCAATCCAAGCAAAACAGACTCAAGAGAAGAAAGCTGAAATGGAACTTGCACGTGCTAAGGCTGAAAAGAATAAAGCTATTGCAGATAAGGCTTACATGAATGAGTTGGCACTTTCTCCACAGCAGTTTATTCAACTTCGTGCATGGGACGTTATCGCAAACAAGCAGGGTGCTAATATTGATGTACTTGTTGGTTCTGGAGAAACTCCGATGTGGAATATTAAACAGAAATGATAAATTAATAAGTTAATAATGGCTGAATGAGCACGATTGGTTGTGCAACTGACTTGTAATCAGTAGGTTGTGGGTTCGAGTCCCACATTCAGCTCATGATGGGTGGTAGCTCAGGTGGTAGAGCAGTGGTTTGAAGGTCCATGTGTCGGTGGTTCGAATCCACCTCATCCAACTAATAAAGCAAACAAGGTAGAATAGATTATTTGGGTAGTTTCCAGAGTGGTCAAATGGGGCAGACTGTAAATCTGCTGCTTATAGCTTCGGTGGTTCGAATCCACCACTACCCACATTGAAAAAATAATTTGCGAACGTAGCATAATGGTAGTGTTCCAGCCTTCCAAGCTGGGTGTGACGGTTCGATTCCGTTCGTTCGCTCATTGTATAGCCCCATCGACAAGCGGTTTAAGTCGCCACTCTTTCACGGTGGAGTCACGGGTTCGAATCCCGTTGGGGTTACTAACGATTCTTAAAAAATAATAAAAATGTTAAGAGGAATTAAGATAAGATTATATCCAAACAAGACACAAGAACGGGCACTCAATAAGGTGCTTGGGTGTTACCGTTTTGTTTATAATCAAATGCTTTCTCGGAAACAAAATGCTTATAAAGCAGATAAAACAAACTTATCTGTAACTGAGTTATCAAAGTGGTTTCATGGAACATTGCTAAAAGATGAACAATATGCTTGGTTGAAAGAACAGAATACAAAGGTAATGAAACAAGCAATCAGACAAATGGATGGTGCTTACCAAAATTTCTTCAAACAGCATAATGGGTTCCCAAAATTCAAAACAAAGAAGGACAGACAATCAGCATTATTTCCATATGAAGCTATTTCAAAAAAGAACACGTTTGAAACTAAACATATCAGTTTGACAACATCATTAAAGAGTATCAAGTTCCGTTGTTCAGACTTGTATTTAAGTAGATTGCAAAAGTATAATAAGAATATAAGGAGTGCTACCTTATCGAAGACCAAGAGTGGTAAGTTCTTCTTATCTATCCTTATTAAAATGGAAGATACTGAATTTAAAAAGTTTGGACACACAAATAAGCAAGTTGGTATTGACCTTGGAGTCAAATATTTTGTAATTACGTCTGATGGAGAGGTGTTTGAAAATAAACATCTATTCAAAAAGAAAGAGAATCAAGTGAAGAGGCTTCAAAGACAGCTATCAAGGAAACAGAAAGGTTCAAATAACCGTGATAAACAAAGGATTAGACTTGCAAAGGTATTTGAGAGACTTACCAACCAAAAGGATTCTTACATACATAGCGTTGTGAATGAGTTATTTACTTATTACGATACCGTATTTATGGAAGACTTGAATGTAAAAGGCATGCTTAAAAATCACAATCTTGCAAAAGCTATACAAGAGGTTAGTTTCTATAATTTCAAGGAAATATTGTTTAGCAAGTCACTTATTAACGATAAAAGAGTTGTGTTTATTGATAGATTTTATCCAACAAGCAAGACTTGCTCACAATGCGGTTATAAGAAACGAGACTTGAAGTTAAGTGATAGGTTTTGGGTTTGCCCTGAATGTGGGTCAAAACATGATAGAGATATTAACGCTGCCATAAACATCTTGTTGGAAGGTCAACGAATGTTAGCACCAGTGTGAAAATAAAACAAATAGGTAGCCGTACTACCGAATTTACGCTTGTAGACTATCCTCCTATGGATGACCGATTGTAGTAATACAATGTACTAAAAAGTAGTGATAGGTTGAAGCAAGAAATGAAATATACTTGATTCATAGATTTATGTAGAATTTCATATACGGTGACGACTTAACCACTTGTAGATAGAGCTATAAAACTGAGCAAGCAATCGGAATAAAACCACTACTCCAAGTTGGGAAGATTGGAACACCATCATTATGCCATGCTCGCATTTATTAGTTTAATAAGGTGGATAAGAACCATTGATACAAGATTTTTCAGTCCCCTTCACGGGGTTACTTTTTTTAATGTTGTTCCAATAAGTAAAAAAATATATTCAACAATTTATGATGGATACAAGTTTTATCACTATTATTATTTGTATTGTTGTGGGATTTTTGTCTGTAAATTATATCAAAAATAGTTTTAAAGAATGATAGTACAAGATTTAAAGATAGGTTATACGGTTTGTACAGTGACAAGTTTTGGTAGACTAACTATGCCAATGTACATTGCAGGCATTCTTAATGATGGCACTATTTATCTTGACTTCGATAATAACGAAGGAGATATGTGGGAAGTTGATATAAAAGATATTGCGCCTGTTAGAATTACCGAAGATATTTTAAGCGATTTCGGTTTTAAAAGAGAATTAAATACTGAAATGCCTACATATAAAATACCAGATAGTACTATTGAAAGCTATATAGTTGCTACAGATAATGAATGTACATCTTTCTGGTTAACTAACGCTTGCAACGGAGAATATACAGATAAAAGTGTAGGTAATAAGACATTCAAGTACATACACGAATTGCAGGAAATATTTTATCAAAAATTCAATAAACTTTTACTTCTCAATATATGAAACTACTTGGTTCACATAATAGTTTAAGTTATCTTAGACCTAAGAAGTGGTATATGTATCCTTTCATTTTTACCGCTAAATGTCAGAAAGTGAACTATAAGGAACAATACGAAAATTATAATATTAGAGTATTTGACCTTAGAGTATGGTTCGACAAGGATGGTAACTTAGAAGTACGACATGGTGCAATGGTATATAACATTGACCTAAATGGTGTGTACGAGTTTTTACATTATCTTAATAGTAAGACAGATTCCTATGTAAGAATTATACTTGAAGAAGATAATTTATCAAAGCGAGAGAAAAATTCTGCTTGGAAAGAAATATTATTCGATAAGTTTTGTACTTCTATTGAGACTTTATTTACAAATGTTTATTTCTTTGGTGGAAGAAGAAAGTTTGATTGGTTGAGAATACATGATTTTAAACATGATGATATTCCTCTTTTAGATTTATATTCAAGTACCACAAGGTTTTTTGGTAAAGCAGTGTTTAAAAAAGGGGTTAATATGATTCTGAATATGGCAGATGATTGGTATCCTTGGTTGTATGCAAAATTTCACAATAAGAAAAATTATCAGGAATATATAAATAATGATAAAGAAGAATGTCTTATGTGTGACTTTATAAACATTAGATAGAATATGAAAATAGGATTTTTGCTTGGAAGTTTCGACCCGATACATATTGGTCATGTGCAAATGATTAATAGTGTACTGAATAGTGACTTTGACAAAGTGATAGTTGTGCCAACTGTACAGAATCCATGGAAGAAATATCAACCTACAGAATTTGAATATCGTTGTAAAATGATAGAGAATGCAATTTCACATTTTGGAGATAAATGCTGCCTTTCTAAGGATGAATTATTGGTTGATGGTACACACTATTCATATAAAGTATTATCGCTTCTTAGAGAGAAATACAAAGACAATGAGTTATTTATCATAGCTGGTTCTGATTGTGTTAATGACATACCGAAATGGAAGAATTATAAATCAGATATAGAACCATATTTTTCTATTGCTGGATTAAAAAGAAATAAGACGGATGAAATTCCAGATTATGCGATACCAATAGAACAAGATATTGTTATTCCTATTTCCTCGACATACATAAGACGAATGGTAAAAGAAAAGAAAATTTTTTTTCCATATATAAATGCTGAAAATGAAAAGTTGATAAAAGAGTTGAATTTGTATCATTAACATTTTATTGAACGAGAAATACATATTCATCTACATTTTTTCAAACAACTTTGACTTTAATCAAGAATAATAGCATTTTTATAAAATAGGCATATCAAAAACGATATATATTAAATTCAACAAATATATATTATTGCAAATGAGTTGATTAACGGCTTAATTTGGAAATAATTAGAAAAAAATAGTGAAGTAAGATTTATGTTGAATTTATTAAAAAAGGCATTCAAGTGGTATTGTAATAGAATGGAAATGACGTATGGCAAAGTTATCCAAGCAGGACTTACCCCTTGTATGTAACAAGACAAAAGTAAAGAGTGGTTATTAGCCACTCTTTTTTATTTTACTCTTCAATTGGTTTGATTAAATCTTTGTATTGTTCCCAAACATTAGTCGCATTTTTATAAGCATCTATAGAATCTCTTGGAACAAGAATTTCTTTAAATTGCCAGCCTCTTTCTATTTTAGGTGGCTCTTTAGCTAAAATAGTTAATGATAGATTGCTTCTATTAATAGACCTACTAATATGTTTAATTGTTGCTGGCAATGTTAATGTTTCCAATGATGTACACATTGAAAAAACATCAGGTTCTATTATTTCTAAATTGGTCGGTATTATCACTTCAGATAAACTCGGACAATCTGAGAAGAGCACTTTATTCAACGTTACAAGTTCATCAGGAAGAACTACACGTCGTAACAAGGGGTTATGATAAAATGTACCATTTCCCAATTCAGCATGTGAACCACTTTCAAAAACTACTTCGGTCAATTTAGGACAATAACCAAATGCTGTACCTGTTATTCTTTCTAATGTATTCGGAACAAAAACTGTCTGTATATTAGTATCTTCAAATGCTTGATTGAATATAGTTTTTACTGTTCTTGGTATTGTAATTGCCGATATTGATGTCCTATACAACATTTTATTACCAATCACATCTCCTTTAAAATGGGTCATATCAATTTCAGTAATTAATTTACTATTATTTCCTGTAGATATTGTTGTAAAAGTATATTGATATTCACCATCACAATCTAAAATGTTCCACCCTGATTGTAATAATATTTCTTCTTCTGAATATTCAAAGGTTTTATCAGATAGTAATGGTCTAATCTTAACACCATCACCATCAACATAAAGTCTTATATAGTTATTGAGAGACTGTTTGTTGTATCTTACCCCCCCCATTTAGAACATAACTAACATGTGGCTCTATATAATCTGAAGAGTTTAAGAATGCATCACGTAGTTGATTTTCACTGAATAATTTTAAATGTTTCATATATATTAATTTAAATTTTATCATTAATAAATATCTATCTGAATATATAATTTAATATTTATTAACTATTATAATTTGGGTAAATAAAAACATTTAGTTAACTTTGCAATTGTTAATAAAACAGATAATGTAATGAAAAAAATGAGTAAATTAGGCATAAATATGATGTGTAATAGTGATTTTTTGAAAGAAAAATGTATTATAAATATTTGTTTATCAATAAGTTACAGATAATCTATTGTTAGAAGTATTATACCGCAAGGTAATCACAACTTATTCTTATATATCGTTACGCTGATACTATTGTTAGAAGTATTATACCGCAAGGTAATCACAACACAATGCTAAAAAAATTGATTAAGGGCAACATTGTTAGAAGTATTATACCGCAAGGTAATCACAACAAGAGAACTGGAAAGGACTGATTCAGATGATTGTTAGAAGTATTATACCGCAAGGTAATCACAACGTATAATATCCATCTGGAATTTGATGTTGGATTGTTAGAAAACTTATACCGCAAGGTAATCACAACTCCTTTAGTGCATTGGTAAGATTTTCTTTAATTGTTAGAAGTATTATACCGCAAGGTAATCACAACGTATTCACAGCTTGTATAGCACTTACTTTTATTGTTATTAATACTATACCGAAAGGTAATTACAAGTCAAACCGTTACAAAATGTAACACCTTTTTAAAAATACATATTAAATATATGACGAATCAAGAAAAATATGAGATATTGATGTCTGTAAAAGATAACATAACAAGAAAAGAGAAAATAAAAAGAAAAAATATTAAGAAATTCGTGTCGGCTACAAAAGTTAGACATGAAGGGTTAATTGATATAATATATTCTTTTTTAACTTTAAAAGAAAATGTATTTGATTATAATATTAGCTATAAACTATCCAGATATTCAAATACAGAAAGTGTTGTTATATCATGTGGAGTTTTATCTGGCAATATTAGTAAGTTAGTAAACTTTTTTACAACAGTATGTAAAAGATTAGATGATTCCCAATATTATAATGTTGAAATAATAGATTTAAATGATGAATAATTTTTCGGTAAAAGACGATAAAGGTAAAGAACATTGGATTAGTCGTTCAGTTAGTGTTGTCATGTTTGTGTTTTGCAAGAACTTGCGTGGTGAATGGTGCGTCTTAGCTTCACAGCGTGGCGAAGGTACACCTGACCCAGAATTGATTAATGCATGGAATTGTCAGTGTGGTTATCTCGATTACAATGAAACAACTAAAGAAGCAGCACAACGTGAGACATTTGAGGAAACTGGTTTAAAAGTACCAGCAAATTTAATTAAGTTTTGGTCATTTAACGATAACCCTAACGATGATAAACGTCAAAATATTACATTTAGATATTATGCGGTGTATCATCATGCAATTATTGATGACTTTAAATTTTCAAAACAGAATATGGAAAAGAATGAAGTCGGTGCAATTGCTTGGATTAATCTAAAAAACATAGATAAAATGCGTTGGGCGTTTAATCACGATAAACTTATTAAAGGCGCTTCAGTAAAGGCAGGTATTGTTCCTTTTAAGATGAAATTACGTTTATGGTGGGAGAATTTTAAATTAGGATTTCGCACAAGATTAATTGAGTTACGTCAAGAATTTCATCAAAAAGATAACTTTATATATTAAATTTGCAAAATAATTTGTATAATTGAAATAAATATAGTATATTTGCAAAGTGATTTTTAAATCACATAATAATAATAACGGTTGAGGAGATTACTCTTAGACCATTTTTTAATTAAATATTTAAAATAAAATGAAGGCTTTAATTATTATGTTCACAGCTTGCGTAGCACTTACTTTTGCTGCGTGTGGTAACAATGTAAAGACTAATACAACTCAGAAGGATTCTGATACGACTGTAGTTGATAGCGTTGATACTGTTACTGTAGATTCAGTTGTTGCAGATTCTATCGTGAAGTAAGTTTTTTTGCAACTTATGTTCAATATAGCTTTGAACAACATTTTAGCCTTGGTTATTCCAAGGCTTTTTGTTTTTATTAACATTTTATTTTTGGTAGTAAAATATTTTGCTTGTATCTTTGCAACATAAAATATAAATTAACATGAATAGATTCGATTTAAATTTATCAAAACATGCCATTCAAGAGATACTTGATGCAAATGGATATGAGATTAAGACATTATTGGTATATTATAGTCCTTTCAGTGATGCGTATGATTGGGCAGAAAAAAATACATTTAAGGTATATAGAGATTATGCCTTCAAGAAGGACAATATGCCAGAAGAAGCAGAGCGTGAAAAGCCAAATTTAGAAGATTTAAAAGAATATGAGTTAGACAACGTTTTGAATAAAATAATAACTGAATCAATAGTAAGAATATGTTTAAACTAATTGTTTGTACAAATTTGGTTGGCGCTATCGGAAAAGATAATAAATTACTTTACCAGATTCCAAATGATATGGAAAATTTTAAACGTTTTACCGATAATAATACAGTTATCATGGGTATGAATACGTATCTTTCTTTACCAAATCAGAAACCCCTTAAGAATAGAACCAATATTGTCCTTACGTCTAATCCCAAGTTATGTAGTGAAAAATTTGGTGATACAAGTGTTCATTTCGTTAATTCAATTAACGGTGCAATTACTTTAATGCGTCATCTGAATATAAAGAATGAAGACGTATTTGTGATTGGTGGCTCTTCAATATACAATGCATTCTTAGATGAGAATCTTATTAGTGAAGCATACATTACACTTGTAGAAGACAAAACAGAAGGTGATAGTTATTTCTCTTTAAAGAATTTTTCAGATAGTAAGTGGAAAAAGATTTACGAATCATCTACCCAAAAGCATCAAGAATTGAAATATAAGTTTTTAATATATAAGAATGTTGGTAATGAATAAAGAAGAAGTTAAATTCAATTGTCAATCTTTATCAAACTTATTTATATCACAATATTCCGATAAAATAAATAATAGTGAGAAATTTTTATTGGGATTTGATAATATAGGTAAATATAAAACATATATTGAGACAAGTCCTAAAACTCTATCAGAGGATATATATAAGGCTCTCAACGAGTGTAAAAACAAGTATAAATCCATTGATATAGTAGTTGAAAATAATGGTTTAAAAACTGTTTTAAACAGTATAGATATAAGGCAATGAGACTTTTTGTAATATCTTGCGTAGTTGCAACAACTATCATATATATACATTTCAGAATAACACAATATGTTAGCGCAATTGTGTTTAAAAATGAAGAGAGTGGGCTTAGTGTCATCTCCAATCTAATCTTAGTATTCTTGATGATAATTTCATGGATACTATATCTCTATTATGAATTTTAGAATGAATTATTCAAAGAAAATATTAAATCCATTAATCACCAAACTCAATATAAACACAGACGAGGATAACACATTCAAAGAACTTATTTCTTTGACCTATGACAGTCCAAATTATCAGTTATGGGCAGTTAATGCAGTGTATTCAAAATATTGCACTGTAGAAGAAATAAAGAGTATTTTGGCATGGGCAAAGTCACATAAACAGTTGATATGTCAATTAAGTAAGCATACTATTACTGCTTATACATCTCGTTATGCAATTACAATTTTAAAAAAAGAAATAAAGAATATTCAACTAATTGATGATGTTAAATCTTTCATTAATAAATTTAATACTGTACAGAGAAATTTACTGAAAGAATATCTCAATTTAGATAGCTATTCAATATTAAATATTAGTAAAGAAAGAGAGTTAAAGAAGTGGCATAAAATTTTTACAAAACTTCAGAAACTACCAGACGACCAATTAGATAACTTTATTTCTACATGTTCTGCACTCCATGATATAACAGCACTATTAGATGCTTTCACATGGTGTATGAACTTAAGTTATGAGTGGAATAAAAAAGATTTTATAGGTTTTGTTACTAAATCAACGCCTAATTCTCCTATTGTGTATAACAATGATAATATAGTTATATTACATGTAACATCACATAAAGATTGTAATAAATTAGTAGGAAGTGAAGGACGTACCAAATGGTGTTTCAATTGTAATAAAACATGCTGGGAATCGTATGTAAATGATACTAATAGTAAACAATATTTCTTGTTTGATTTTTCAAAGAAAGAAAGTGAAGAAACATCCCATATTGCATTTACAGTTAACGATGAACTCGGACTTACAGAAGCCTATACAACGCACAATTTGAATATTATAGAACGTGGTAATGACTATGTCAATGAAGTTTTCAATGAGAAAGGAATTAACATAAGTGACTTTATAAAATTAAATCATCCTATTGATTATAAATGGGAAGAAAATAGCATCAAGACTATATTGGGAGAAAATGAAAATGTCCAAGTAATTGATAATAGTAATAATAGATTACTTATAAGTTCAGAAAACGATAAAGTTTCACAAAGATTAATACAACACACAATTCTATATAAACGTTTAATAAAAGGGACCTTACAACGAAAACTATATTTTCTTTATGATTTAAACCTAAAAGAAGATGACCCTAATGGATTAATTTGTATAAAAACAACTTTATCATCTAATGACAGAGAAGAGTTCCTAATGGCATATAATCAATGTTACCTAAAAGTAGATAAAGAATACCTAAAAGAAATACAAGTTGAAATTTAAAATATTAGCACTGCTGGATAACTATAATTCAGTAGTGTTATTTTTTTTTATAAAAAAAGTTAATAAAAGTTTGTTAAAATGAATAAATTTATGTATCTTTGCATAGATAAAAAAACTTTTATGAATAATGATAGAAATAAATGGTTAGATGAAATATGTAATTTAACATATAGAGATATTTTCAATTTCCTTAAAGATTATTTGGAAGAAAATACATGTATAGAAGAAGATGATTGTATTGCCAAATCATTTGAATATATAATGAACATATACAAGGAAAGCACAGGTAAATTTCCATACTAATTAACGGAAAAAAAGAAAGCAAAATGAGTACAAATGGAAGTAAATTCTTTACAGCTATGGTCGTTGGTGAAAATCCTGATGAATTAATGAAGAAGTATGATAAATCATTAACAGTTGAGCCATACGTTAAATACAAATATCTTGATGCAAAAAAGATGCAGAGTGCAACTATTAAGTCTATTGAGGCTATTTTGTCAGACCCTAAAAAGTTTGGTCTTAGCCAATTTAGTATTGATATGTTGACTGAAAGAAAGAAGATTATAAACAACATGACATCTTTTGAATATTATCAAAGTGTTACAGATGGTATGTTTTATGACGAAGAGGGAAATGCATTATGCGAAGATAACCCAAATGGTAAATGGGATAATTGTTCATTAGGTAAAAATTTTGCCGTACCAATTATTACTAAAGATGGTAAAGAAGTATATCAGGCAAGAAACAAAGATATTGACTGGGATAAGGTAATGACACGTGATGAGTCATTATATAATGCAACTTGGGAAATGGTAGTAGATGGGCGTGACCCAGAAACTCCAGAAGAAACTTCTATATACCATGCAATGAATGATAAACAGGAATATTTTTCCAACTTTAAGAATAAAGAAGATTACGTAACTTATTCTTGTTCTTATTGGAATTATGCTTATTTAGATGAGAATGGATGGAAAGATATTGATGATACAGGAAAAGAACAAGAATGGATTAAAAAGTTTTATAATAACTTTATAAAACAACTTAAACCAGACGCTCTTATCAGTATATACGAATATAGTAGAAGAAATTAACATATATTAATATGAAATCCTTGATGAAATAAATTATTTTTATTACCTTTGCAACATAACTTTTAAATAAATAAAAATGGAAGATTTAGTTACAAAGCAACTTAGGAAACGTTTCCTCAAGGATTTTAATCTACCTATCCAAGTAATACAAGACCCTTACTTTACAGAGCGTCTTGAACTATGCGGTGCTACTCAAGATTATAATATTCTTCTTGAATACATCGACACCAATTATAGTGGTAGTTATAGAGCATTCTTAGATGCTTATGCACAAATAAGAGATGAAATTGTTACTTCATGTTACAACTCAGAAGCGTTTAAACTGTTCAACAACAGTGACATTAAAGGTGAAAATCCATTGATTCCACAACGGAACTTGTATACAGAAGAACAAGATGGAAATAGTTTTGTAAGCGTTGATTTAAAGAAAGCAAACTTTCAAGCACTTAAATATGTTAATTCCGAAATAGTGCTTAATACTGATACGTATGAAGGTTTTATTGGAAAGTTCACGGATAGTGAATATATTAAGAAGTCAAAATATACAAGACAAGTTATTTTTGGAAAACTTAATCCGAAAAAGACTATTAGTATAGAGAAGCGTATTATTAATAAAATTTATAAGACGCTTAACGATAAGTTCAATCTGACTGAATATTTAGAACCATATTCTATGTGTACAGATGAAATTATCTACAAAGTGAAAGATAATGATAATAACGTATTGACAGATTTGCTGTGTGATAAATCTTTAATGATGATGGAACAAATTATTAAAGACACACTCGGGTTTGAAGTACGCATTAATTATTTCGGTCTTAAGTTACATCAATTCAAGCTTGCTACATCGGAAGCAAAAGTCAATTCTTTCACTAAATTGAATCATGTAACAAATGAGGTGTCTTATGCGTGTATTCCATCTACATACTATCCACAGATTTACAAATTAATTAATGGTTTAGAAGTAACTAAGAACGACCTTGTTTTTTATTATGAACATGAGTTGGCGACATTCTTAAACCCATTGGTAAAAGGCAGTTAACTGTTCTTCAGTTACTAATAATTTTCAATAAAAACTTGATAAAGCTGTAGACTTTATTATCTTTTAAATAGATAATTACATAAATCATGACTGTACAGGAAGGTTGCAAAACATTCTACGACGACTTATGCAAGGACATAAGTTCTCACTTGTTGTCACACAAGGACATAGATAATGCTATGTCAGAGTGTGATAAGTCTTCCTGTGCAATGACTGTAAAATCATGGTTTTCAACAAAACAAGTTACAGCCCACAATAAGAACTCACAAAATAATTACAAACAAGTGTTCTTGCCATCGCTTGCAGAACGCATGGGTTCAGACGCTATCGTGACGAAGGCAAGACGGATAAGGATTTATCCTTCACAACAACAAAAGCAGCTCTTTAAGCAGTGGTTTGGTGTAGAACGTAAGGTTTACAACACATGTATAAATCACTTTAATGAAAAGGATATTGTATTTAAAGGGTGGATGAAGATGAGTACGTTAGTGTTACATTCACTCACAGAGGATTACATAAAGTCCGTACCATATCAGATAAAGAACAAAGCAGTTAAGGACTCTTACACCTCATGGCAAACTAACTGCAAGAAAACAAAGAAGACTGGCAAGTCATTTAAGTTGCGTTATAAGAGTCGTAAGAACCCAGTACAGAGTTGTTACATTCCTAAGTCTGCTGTATCAGAGAATGGGATTTATCACACTATTAGTGGAAAATTAAAGTTCTCTGAAAGAGAGTGGCTAAAGAATGACATCTGTGATTGTCGTCTTATAAATGACCACGGAAGATGGTATCTTTCCGTACCTCAGAAGTTTAGCACTATGCCGACCGAAAACCAAGGCGGTATTGTTGCCTTAGACCCTGGGGTTAGGAATTTCCTTACTTATTTCAGTGAAGATGGACGATTTGGATGGCTTGGCGTACAAGCCTTTGACAGAATTTTAAAACTTAACCTTAAGTGTGATAAGCTTCTAAGCAGGTTGGGACTCACAAAGGACAAGAGACAGAAAGGTAAGTTAAAGCGCACGTTGAACAGAACGTATCATCGGATACAAGACTTGATTGATGAGTTGCACTGGCAGTGTATTAATTACCTTGTACACAATTTCTCTGTCATCGTATTTCCACCTTTCGAGGTCAAAGGAATGACGAAGAAAGGTAGGAAATTACGCAAGAGCGTTGTACGCTCTATGTTATCACTCAGATTCTTTGAATTTAAGGAAAGATTGAAACAAAAGTGTAAAGAGTGTGGTGTGGTGTATATTGAACAAAATGAGTCATACACAAGCAAGACCAATAGTTTTACTGGTGAGTTAATTACTAACTTGGGTAGTAAAGAATGGTTTATGTATGATGGGATTAAGGTCCATAGGGACCTTAATGGTGCCCGTAATATATTGATACGGGCGATGAGAGATAGCTCCGCTGTAGGTTGAAATACCTATGGATGATTAGTAACAAGGCTGACAATAATGTTAGGATTTTTTAACGAACAACTATCGTAAATAAAGATAATGAAATTTGAAATAAAAGATAAAAAGATAGAAAAAACCATCCATACAATACGTGCACTTATCAAAGGAACCAAATTTGAAGGTGTTACGTATGTTGTAGGTGGTTTTGTACGTGATACGTTAATGGGAGAAGTATCTAATGATTTAGACATTGTTGTTAATCTCCCGTCTGGTGGAATAGATTTAGCGAATACTTTAACAGAGTTGGATAATAGTCATAGTGACTCTAATCCTATTGTATATCCTAAGTATGGTACCGCAAGCTTTCATTTAAAGAATAATGATGAATGTTCTGATGTTGTTATTGAGTCTGTGGAAACACGGAAAGAGCAATATCATTCAGATTCACGTAATCCAGAAACATGTTTTGGAAGTTTAGAAGAAGATGCATTTAGAAGAGACCTAACTATTAACGCATTGTATTACAATATCTCAACAGATAAAGTAGAAGATGTTACTGGAAAAGGACTTGATGATTTGAAAAATCATGTTATCAGAACTACAAATGATAACCCTAACATAGTTTTCTTTGATGACCCATTGCGTATAATGAGAGTTATCAGATTTGCAAATAGATATGGCTGGAATATAGAAGATAAAACTTGGCAATCATTACAAGAATGTGCATCGAGAATAAAGATTATCTCTCAAGAAAGAATACGTAATGAATTAAATAAAATAATATCCAATAAAGAGTGTATTAATGGTTTGTATTATCTAAAAGATAGTGGTATTTTATATCATATTCTTCCAGAACTATTTGTACAAAGTTTTGTTCCATGTTCACAGAACTTTAATAGTATGTTTGATAAAATAGTTACTATATGTAATCAAGCGCCTATATGCTTATATACTCGTCTTTCAATTTTACTATCATTTTGCAAAACAGATAGTGCATGCGAAACTATTCTATCTCATCAAAAGCAACCGAATGTAATAATAAAGCATGTGCAGAATGCACTGTTAGGTAAAAACTTCAGAAGAGAAGACGAAGAGTTAGAAGTATCTTTACGTAGATTATATAAGAAATGTAACCAAAATATAGATAATGCTTTATGGGTATATCGAGTTTTCACAGATGAAGAAACATATCAAAAAACAATAAATACGTGGTTACAGATAAAAGATAGTGCTAAAATTTACCTTCCGATAGATGGTAATGAAATCTTCTCATATCGTGCAGATATTACAAATAATGGCAGAAAATTATTAATTGATTATCTACACGAAGAACAATGCAAAAATCCTTTCTTAACAAAAGAAGAATGTGTTGAGTTAATTAAACAATATCAGTTACATTAAAAAAATAAATGAATATGAATAAATTACTATTGATTGTTGACCCACAATACGATTTCATTAATGGAACGTTGCCTGTGGATAAAGCTGAACAGAAGATGAATGCTTTGTGTGAATACATTAAGAAACACAACGACTATAAAACTGTCGTTATTACCGCAGACTGGCATCCAGAGAATCATTGTTCTTTTAAAGAAAATGGTGGAGAGTGGCCTAAGCACTGTATCGCCTATACACATGGTGCAGCCATTTATGAACCAATTATTCAAACTCTAAGAGAACTAAATATTGATTATAAAGTTCTTACTAAAGGAACGGACTCTAAAGAAGAAGAATATTCTGTTTTTCTTAATGATGAGTCATATGATTGGTTGACTAAAACAGTTGCTGCAGAGAATATTGACCAGATTGATATCTGTGGCATCGCTGGAGATGTTTGTGTGCATGATACATTAGTAAGCGGTATAAATGAGTTTGGAAACGAGAAATTTAATATACTTATGGATTACTGCCCATGTATAAATGATGATTTTTTACTTAAATCTCTTAATGTAAATAAAACTTATGGCAAGGATTGAAATGGAATATGATGAGTATGAACGATTAGAAAAAAGTGTGAAAGCACTTCAAGATAACGTTTATACATTACAGAACGAAATCAATGAAAAAAATATCTTAATTGACAGTTATAAAGAAACTCTTAAAGATATTAAAGAAAGTACACTTATTGATAGAGTTCTAAATTGGAAAGATTATTTGAATGATATTAATGAGTTAATCAATTAAACAGAAACAAAAATGATTCAATCAATTTTAGATACAGATTTGTATAAGTTCAGCACTTCATATGCTTATTTCCATAAGTTTAATAGAGCAGAGGGAACATTTAAATTTAATGACAGAAACAAAGAAGATTGGAGAAACTATCCAAAATTTATGGGTGAAATGGAGTTACAAATTGAGAACTTATACAATCTTCGTCTTACAAATGAAGAAAGAGATTGGTGTGTTGAAAACATTGATTATATTCCAGAGAATTATTGGGAGTGGTTAGGTACATTTCGTTTTAAACCAGAACTTATTAAGATGTGGTTGGATGACGATGGTGTCTTCCAGTGTGAGGTGACGGATAAACTCTATCGTGTTACATTATATGAGATAGCTATTCTTGCCACATATGCTGAAGTAAGAAATCGTGTATTAGGAAATAAGATTAACATGGAGAAAACCATGCTAAAATTAGAAGATAAGATTTCTTATGCTAATATGAATAATCTCTGTTTTTCTGAATTTGGTACACGTAGACGATATTGCTTTAATGTACAGAATGAAGTAGTTAAACGACTAAAAGAAAAATGTCCTGTATGTGCTGGAACAAGTAATGTATATTTGGCAAAGAAACACCACATGCGACCTACTGGTACATTCCCTCACGAATGGATGATGTTTCATGCTGCTGTGTATGGATATAAGCGTGCGAACTACATGGGGCTTGAGGACTGGATTGATGTATATGAAGGTAATCTTGGTACTGCGCTAATTGATACATATACTACTGAGTCGTTTCTTAGAACCTTAACCTTGCAGCAAGCTTTGCTTTTGAGAGGTTTCCGCCAAGATAGTGGTGATGAGTTTAAGATTGGTAATATGATTATTAAACGTTTACAAGAATTAGGAATCGACCCTAAGACTAAATTGCTTATCTTCTCAAATGCCCTTACATTTGAAAAGTATAAAGAAATTCATGATTACTTTAATGGACGTATTATGGTCTCAGCTGGAGTTGGCACAAATCTAACTTGTGATACAGATATCAAAGATTACAAACCAGCAAATATTGTCATGAAATTATCAAGAGCGAGATATAGTAGTAAAGACCCTTGGGAAAAGTGTATCAAAATTAGTGATGATATAGGCAAACACATGGGAGACCCAAAAGAATTTGATAAAGCCATGAGTGATTTGCATTTATCTGAATAATTTGGCACAGATATTGTAACAATGAAATCAAAAAAATAATTTATTAATAAAATATATAAAGTTATGAGATTAGAAGATTTAATTTTTACGACTCCAAAAACTCTTGAAGATGTATTTAAAAGTGTTTGGGAAATGGATAAAAAGAAAGATTTACATAAAGGTGTAAGGAGTGCTGGTGAAACAGGATTAGGCAAAACCCACGGATTCATTGATTCGTTATTCGGTTTGAAGAAAAAGTGGAATGAAGATGATACCACATATTCATTTGTTGTTGATTATAATCAGGAAACTGAGATTATTAATTATAAGGTAGATAAGGGCGATTTGTTTGTAAATGTGTCATCAAAAAATGATACAGATAGTTCTTACTATATGCTTTCTATTCCAGAAGATGCACGTAATTCTAAAGTTCACAATGAATATAATGAGTCTAAAAAAACTATGACGTTTACCGTAGCAAAAGATATGTCTACAAAGCGTAAGCAAGAGTATGAAAAGACAATGCAGGATTATCGTCAGAAACTCAAGGAAGTTGAAGAACTTAAGAAGAAGGAAACAGAATTGAACGAGTTGCGAAAGAAATTGTCTGAATTTAATCAAAAGTAGGAAAGAAATGAACCATTAAATTAAATAAAGTTAAAAAACGGAGCTATAATTTGGTAGTTCCGTTTTTTTGTTGTATCTTTGTAGCATAAAATTAATATTAAAATAATAAAGAAATGGAAAAAGAAAAATACATTTTTGAATCAACCATTTTTAATCAAACTAAAAATGAATCAGAAACAGTTAGTACAAGTAGTTTTAAAGAATATTACTATTAATCTTGTCAACTACCCACAGGTTAAAGACCTGTGGGCTTGAAAAAGTCCAAGTTGATTAGTCTAAGCACTTCGAGTGCTACGTTAGGAGAGAATATATAGTTACCAAGTGGGTGTTTGCTCAAGCCCCTTGCTCTAAGGTTAGTGATTAAACAATTCTGTGAGGTAGGAATAGTGTTGCTAATATATAAAACCTCTCCATAACATTGACGATGAGCATTTAACGGAGAAATATGACTTACAGTAAAATTAAAAAATAAACAAAACGAAAGAAGGAATAGTTGCTCAATTCCCCCCACAAACTAAGATTTGTGGGTTCCCTTGAGCTGTTTTTAATGAGAAAAATTAAATTATTATTCATCGGGTTAACATTCCTATTATCATTAACATCATGCACTTCAGATTATTATTACGATGATTATTACCACGATATTCCAACACCTGAAATAATGATAGGAAAGTGGGTTAATCAAGATTATACATCGCCATATAAAGAGATATACCTATATCGTAATGGAACGTATAATGTTAGATATCATTCAAGTATTCTAAGTACAACATTTACAGGTAGGTGGTATTACAGAGATAGGTACTTATATTTTGCAGGAGAAATCAAAGATAAATTATACATATATTCTTTAGAATACCCACATATATTTTTCTCAAACGGTTCAATTTGGAGAAAGTTAAGAGTTGAAGGATGTTAAGTTGTTTAATTAAAAAATATTAAAGTTATGAAATTATTTGCTAAATTCACAGTTCTTTTATTTGCATTTGTGCTTACATTTACATCTTGCAGTAAGGATGATATTGCACAAGAGTATAACCATCCAGAAGTAATTGTTGGAACATGGTTTCAGCATGGTGGCGAAAGCTATATAAAGTTTGAATCCAATGGAAAGTATAATAAGGTGGATAAGTCAAAGCGTCCGTTTAGAAGTAGTAACGGTGATTGGGGTCAGAAAGGTAAGTACGTATACTTAATCCAATATAATCACATCATTGATAGTTTGGAAATACAATCCTACTCTCAACTAAAGGATAGTAAAAGTAATTATTATACACGATAAAAATATAGAGTTATGAAAAAGATTATATTATTATTAGTATTAGTATCTTCATTGATGTTAACTGCTTGTGAAAAAGCAGGAACACCAGTACAAACTAATGGAGCAAAACATGAATTTGATGTACAACTTCTATTTGAAGTTGATGGAGTAAAAGTATATCGCTTCTTAGATTTTGGAGAATATATTTACTTTACTAATGCCAATGGTAAGACATCATATGTAACGGGCAGTAAAGTTAGTGAAAGAAAGACGAGTCTTAATAACAGATTAGAAAATGATGACAGTGATTAAAGATAAATTAGATGATAAAATTAAAATTGCTTTAAAAGCAGGCAATCATAATGAAAGTAATATTCTTAAATTATTCAAAAGCGAATTAATAAAGTATCAAACAGCAGAAATTAAAGATTCTGCTATTCCACTTCCAGAAGGTTTAACTTCAGAAGAACTTAAAGAATATATCATTAACAAGAAGAAAGAGATGAGAACTGTGACTGAAAAAGTCGAAGTTGATATTCTTCAAAAAATGATTAAGAAGCTTAACGATGAATTAACTTATGCTGAAAAATTGAATAGGACACAGTTAATAGATGATGTCAAAACTCAAATCAGTGTACTCGATAATTTCCTTCCATCTCCACCCACGGAAGAAGAAATAATAGAATATTTAAATGAAAAATTTCCTTATGGCTGGACAAAGAAAGAAATAAAATATACAATAAATGCTGTTAAGGAGAAGTTTATTAGCGTTGATGGAAGTGCTGTGGCGAAATTGTGTAGTAGATTAGCAAAGTAATAGAATAAAAAAATGAGTAGAAATTCTGTAAAAGTGATGATTTATAGCTATTTTTTAAATTTAAAATCATATATAAACACTTATATATCAGCCACTCATACAGAGTCTACTGTTAGTAACCATTTACCGAAAGGTAATCACAACTGACTTAAATGCGGAAAACACAAAGATTCAACTGTTAGTAACCATTTACCGAAAGGTAATCACAACACAAAGGTATTGACTTAACAACCAATCAGTACTGTTAGTAACCATTTACCGAAAGGTAATCACAACGGTGTTGGAACATTTCAGCATCAAATACTTACTGTTAGTAACCATTTACCGAAAGGTAATCACAACAGGCAATCACTACAAGATAAGAATAATAATACTGTTAGTAACCATTTACCGAAAGGTAATCACAACCAAGCATGCGAGGAAGAAACAAAAAAAGTTACTGTTAGTAACCATTTACCGCAAGGTAATCACAACTATTGACGTGTTTGCAGCATTTGTGTCTCTTACTGTTAGTAATATTAAACCGAAAGGTAATCACAACGATTCTTCGTTAAATCGAATTGCGTAACCACTGTTAGTAATATTAAACCGAAAGGTAATTCAAAGGGGTTTAATTCGACCCCTTTATATAAAAAAAATAAAGAAATATACGAAAAGTTTCAGTAGAAAATTCTATTGAAAGTGAAGTGCTGAACGAAGAAAAAGAAGAAATGAATGGAGTAAAGATGTTAAGAGCAATTAAAATAAGATTATATCCAAACAACACACAAGAGCAAACACTTAATAAGGTGCTTGGATGCTATCGTTTTGTTTATAATCAAATGCTTGCTCGGAAACAAGAAGCCTATACTTCTGAAAATAAATCTCTTGGACTTAATGACTTATCAAAATACTTTCATGGAACATTGTTAAAAGATGAACAATATAGTTGGTTGAAAGAACAAAATACAAAGGTGATGAAGCAAGCAATGCGCCAGATGTTATCAGCATATGATAAGTTCTTTAAACAGCACAATGGGTTTCCAAAGTTCAAGTCAAAGAAAAATAAAGAAACGGCATTATTTCCATTGGAGGCAATATCAAAAAGAAACAAGTTCAATGTTAAAAAGATTACATTAACTAAACCTTTAAAAGACATCAAATTCAGATGTTCAGACCTATACTTTAAGAGGCTGAAAACATACAAGGAGGGGATAAGAAGTGCTACTTTATCGAAAACCAAGAGTGGTAACTATTTCTTGTCAATCCTTGTTGAACTTCCACAAGAAGAATTTGTTAAGTTTGGGCTGACGAATAAACATGTTGGTATCGACCTTGGAGTTAAGGATTTTGTAATTACAAGTGATGGAGAGGTATTCGAGAATAGACATTTCTTCAAGAAGCAAGCAAGTAAGTTAGTAAAACTCCAAAAACAACTATCCAAGAAGCAGAAAGATTCTAATAACAGACATAAACAGCGTGTGAGAATAGCTAAGGTATTTGAGAAACTTACCAGCCAAAAGGATGCTTATATACATAGTGTTGTTAATGAATTGCTTACTTATTATGACACTGTGTTTATGGAAGATTTGAATGTGAAAGGAATGCTAAAGAATCATCATCTTGCAAAAGCTATACAAGAAGTTAGTTTTTACAAGTTCAAGGAAACATTGATTAATAAGGCACTTGTTAATAACAAGAAAGTTGTGTTTATTGATAGATTCTATCCATCAAGCAAGACCTGTTCGAATTGTGGTTATATAAAAAGAGAGTTGAAGTTAAATGATAGGTATTGGACTTGCCCTGAATGTGGAACAAAACACGATAGAGATATTAATGCTGCAATAAACATATTGTTGGAAGGTCAACGAATATTGACAGCAGTGTAATAATAAAAATTAAATAGGTGTCCGTAGCACCGAATTTACGCTTGTGGACTATCCTCCTATGGATGACCGAACTTTATGTTCCTAAAAAGTAGTGATAGGTTGAAGCAAGAAGTGAAAAGTACCTAAATCATAGATTTGAGTAGATTTTCATATACGGTCGAAATCGACTCCTTTAGATAATATATAAAAAATTAAACAAAATATAATTATGGTGGATTTGAAAAGTCAAATACTGAACGAAGCGATAGAAGCTTGTTTGTGTGAAATGTATAGATGTAGTCAACCTTCAGCTGATTATGACAAATTAAAAGAGTATGTTAAAGAACACCCAGAAGAAGAGAAAGAATTTCCAACATTTAAACGTTATTATCTTTCAAATGAACAGTTTAATTATATTTTCAATAAATATATCGAAGCTTATCATCTTATTCCTGAGTGGAAAAATAACATAGAACTTATCAAAGATGATTTTAAGACAGGAAGTAGGAAGGAAAAATATAAGAAAGATAGTTACGGAGAGATGGTTAGTGAATATGTTACTACACCTCCTTTGAGAGAGCGTATTGGAAATGAAAATACGAAAAAAGTATTAGAAATGTTAGATGAAATATTTCAATTTTATAGACGAGACATTGATGCACAGAAATTTTCTTATGCGATTCGTCTCGGACATTCACCATATTCCAATCTCAAGGAAGTTAAAGAATATTGGATTAATAGAGGTGTTGAGATAGAATTTGAAGAAAGACATTGTGATGAGGATGTTTTCTATGATATGGATGCATTTGGTGTTACATCAATAAAAGAATTAGAAGAAAAATTAATAGAATATAATGATTAGAAGAAAATCTCCGTTAGCCAAAAAAAAGAAAGAACCTATTGTTATCGGACTATGTAGAGATTGTGCACATGCAACATTACTACAATGGGATGAAAACCCATTAATTACTGATTGCGAACGTGGCAGAATGGTTGGAAGTATGACTGGTTGCGAAAAATGGCAAGAATGTAAGGACAAAAGAGAACCATTACATTTAACACGTGGACAGATATACATTGATAATCAAATAAAGAATATAGAATAATGCGTTATATCAAAGATATATTAAATTTGCAAGTATTTGATGAAAAAGAAATAACTTATATCAGATGTAAATCATATCCTGGTAAAATAACTGGTATTAAATTATTTGGTATTAATTTTTTCAAAAAAGTATCATCTGAATGGCGATTTTCAGACGGAATAGATGATTATACTGAAGAAGAATTAGTTAGAACCTATCATTGCTGGATTGATAAAGATAATAAATGTGCAATTAAAAAACCATATATTACAATTCAATATGGCATTCATGATTATGATACAGAAAAAGTATATTTTGATACATACGAAGAAGCGTTACAAGAAGCAGAAAAACTTGTAATGCTATTTAATTTAAAAAAGATTGATAAATAAAAATATGAGATTTATTATTAATGAAAACATCCCTTTAATTTGTAATTATCCCAAGGGTTTAAAAAGAATATCTAATAAATATGTAAATCCAAAATTGTATGGTAAGATAAAAACATTTACAAAGAATGATAGATAAATGTAGAACATGTCTTTATCAAAATAGCTGCGCCATAGCATATTCTCATAATACTATGTATGATGGAATAAAATTGGCAACTAATTGTACAAAATATCAGCCGATAAATGCAAAGTAAAAGAAAAGATGATATGAATATTGAACGTGAAGTGGCAGGCTTTACAGACAAATATTTATATCCCAAACTTAAATTAAACATAACACGTACAGATAGTAAGCAAGAACAACTACAAGGCTATGATTTTATAGTGGATGTTGGTGATAAGAAATGGTATGTGGATGAAAAAGCAGCTATACATTTTGCTAACATACGTCTTGATAGTTTTGCTTTAGAAGTGAGTAGCTTAAATAATCCTAATGGTTTGGGTTGGTTGTTAGATGATTCTAAAAAAACAACTCACTTTGTATTTCTATGGATAGATAAAGCTTACATTCCAAAACTACCCAACGAATTTAAATATGATTATACTAAAATAACAAGTAGTAATATAAAACAAATACATTATGCTTTTGTTAAGAAGAGTAATTTACTTAACTACTTGAATGCAATCGGATGGGATAAAGAAACAATAAACCGTCAAGCAGCCATTATAAGACAACGTGATAGTTTAAAATCTAACCAATGGATAAATATGTCTGGAGATAATAAAAAGAGTTCAGAAGTAAAATTCTATTATTCTAAGCATCTAAAAGAAAAACCTATTGGAATAATGTTACATAGATGTGCATTTGATAAAATTGCAGGCAATATGTGCGGAGATATAATTTTATAAAGCAAAAATATATGGATAAAATTAATGTTATAATGTTTACTGATGAATCTATTGATTCTCAAGAAAACGAAACAAAGAAAGAATGTTGCAAATCTAAATTAAATGTAGATTTCTTCAAAGAAATACTTAATAACTGTGATTTTAAATGTTTACCATCAGTTATTAAATGCTATTGTAATACACTTAAGAAATTAGGTTATGAAGAAATTGCTGAACAACTTGAGAAAGAATTACTTAAAATTTATCAGCGCAATAGAGGTGTGACGACAAGAGAAGTTGATGAAATTACAGAAAAACCGTCTTTTACTCAACATTATATAATGTTTAAAACAGGACATGATAGGCTTCATGAAGTTAGTCGTAGATTAGCTAATAGACTAAAGCGAGAATATAATATTCCAGAAGAGAATATTACATGGCTCCCCTCAAGTCAAACACTTAAGATTCTACGTTTCAATTTTGATGTAACACTTGACTCAACTCTTAATAAAATTATTCAACAGTTGTTTACATCAGACAATCATTCTGTTAGATTGGACAATATAAACAAGGCTGATTGGGAAATTTTATTCCTCATGGTTACACAACGTCTCACTAATGAACACCGATATGTTAATTTTGAATGGCTTGCTAATGATAAAACTATTCGTCTTACAGGTAACTTCAAAGAAACAGAAGAATATAAACGTGGATTAATGGTTGATGCATTAGAATTTATAATGAAATGTGTATAGGTTTAAGAGAGAGAATTATAAAAAGATTCTCTCTTTTTTTATTTTTTAACATCTATTTTTCTATTAATTAATATTTTTATTGTACATTTGCAGAGAATTTTAAAAACAATATAATATGAATAAGGAAGAAATAATCAATCAAGTTTATAAAAAATACAAAATCCGTTTGGAAGAAAAAGATGGTATTTTCTATGCTAATTATAAGGTAGTTATAAAAGATAAAAATTATATAACATTACCAGATAATTTATTTGTTAAGGAAATGTATATAATTAACTGTAGTAATATAGTATTACCAGCTAATCTTCATGTGGCAGGTGATTTGTTTATGAATGAATGTAATAATATTACTTTCGATAAGTCTACTCAAATAGATAAAGATTTGATTTTAAAATATAATCAATCTATTAGTATACCTTCATCTGTTAAACTTAATAGGGGTATTAAAGTACGCAATGTTCAATTTAATACATTTACTTTACCATTAGTAGTAAAAGGAAGTTTATTTATCGAAGATACTAATATCACTTCATTACCAGATAATTTAATTATTAGAGGTGATTTGTTAATAGCAAACTGTCCTATAACTGAACTTCCGTTAAATCTAAGAGTGCGTGATTATGTATATATACAGAATAGTACAATTAATCGAATACAAAATGGACTTATCTGTAAAAGACTTCTTCTGCCAGATAACATAGTAATTTTCCCAGATGAATATATTGTTACAAATGAGATAGGTGGTAAGTATGAGGCGTTAGATAAATTAGATTTTAAGAAACATCCATGTCAGAACATTGCTATCCCTGACAATGGCTTCTACGAGCATCCTATTTACGAGGGGTATAGAGCTAATATTTGTATGGGTTTACCTATTCTTATAGAGTTGAAAAAAACTCGTATTTGGACAATGTATGATAAAGAATACATATATGTTAATGATAGAGTCTTAGAAATTATCAAGAAGAATGAAAATGTACACTTTTGCAAAAGTATCGTAAACAATAAAAGAAACTTCTGTATTATTCAAATTGATGAAGATGTATTCATTTGTGGTAAAAACTTAGTAGATGCTAAAATAAAGTTAATAAACCATAGTTTCCAAAATACCTACTATAAAACTATGTATTTTGACGCTAATATGAAAGTTGTATATGATACTGCCAACCAAATATTTAATATGTTTAAACATTATATTAAATTCAACGCTGATGCATCATTACCAATTAAAGACGAATACACTATTGAAGAAATTATAGAATTAACGAATTAAACGAAACTTTAAAAGTTATGACAAAGAAAGATATCATAAAGTTTTTAGAGAAATATAATGATGACGATGATTTGTGCATCGTTTTAGATGAAGATAAAGAGAACAACTTTGTATACACCAGTAAAGAAAAAGATATGCTGGGTGTATACAAGGAAGTTATACGTTTTCTCTCAGAACATAAAATAACATTCGATATCATGGCTTTATGCGAAATGATTTGTTCTGACAATATTGATAGTCTCTATTCTCTTGGATATGTGAATGTAAATCATGTAATCAAGGATAATAAATTACATTTAAGAATAACTTCAAAAGACTTGGAAGAAAATGATAAACTTGAAGATGTACTTTTCGACTACCAAGATGGTATGGGAATATACCAAAGAACTCAATGGGAAGATAGCTATTATGGATATTTGCTTCTTCCATTAGGTACTGGTCTTCGAATGGATAGATTCTTTTGCGTTTATTTTACGTGCTAAAAATTAAAAAATATATAATATATGACACAAGAACAACAAATTTTCATTGCAACTTTACACTTTGTAACTTCATGGGCGGTGAGAAAAGGTAAAAGCCCAATAGATATTCCTGAACATGTGCTGAAACAATATAAAGAAGATGCAGAACTTCTATGTAAAGCATATAACAGAGTGTAATGGAGAAAATACTTTGCTCAGCTATTTGGTATGATGATGGAAAACACTATCCGCATCAAGAAATTTATGGTGTGGATAGTGGGTTTATCATCGGTGGTTTTAGACATCATAATATTGTTGGTGCATTATCCACCAATAATAAACATAGAAATGACGGGAAAGAATATAAAACTATACAAGGATTTATAACATCTTGTGGACGCTTTGTTACAAGAGAAGATGCTGCTTTAATTGCTTATAATTCAGGACAAATTAAAGAGCAAGTTAAACGTTTATTCTCTGAAGATTTATATTAAAGTTTACAATGATTAATAGTATGACAACTAATGAAATTATTCTTAAATTCAAAGAAGAATATAATAAAGAACTTCAATATATTGATGAACACTTCATTTGTGAAGGAGATATAACGATTACTCATAAAGATGAAGTTTGGTTGCCAAACAACTTAACTATCAATGGATGTTTAACTATCAAGTTGTGTCGTTTAGTATTTCTTCCAGACAACCTATATGTTAGTGATGATATTTGTATTGAATCTTGTGAAATTCTATTGATTGGTAAACACACAACATTTAACGGAGTAACCAATATTTCATATTGTTATATATCTTCAATTCCTTCAGATTTAAAATTAAACAGAAACATCAATTTATCATTTTTACCTTTGCAGTCATTACCTGACTGGAACGAAATAAATGGGAGCTTATCTATTGATAATGTATCTATCGAAGATTTGCCAAAAGATTTGATTATCAAAAGCAACTTAAATATAAAAGGTGGGTCTTTGCATAAACTTCCAGAAAACTTAGTTGTGTACGATACGATTGATTTATCAGAGTGTAATATAAGTGAGTTACAAAATGGACTAATATGTAGAAATATAATTTTATCTGATAATAGGGTTTGTTTCCCAGAAGAATTTATCGCAATAGATTCCTTAAAAGGAACACCTGAAAGTTTACGGGACCTCTCATTGCTTAAGTTTCCAACACGTAAATTGATTGTAGATAGACCTTGGTTATTCAAGCCTAAACATAATTCACAATATGAACACTTTAGTAGAAGAAATAGAGAATTGTGGGTACTAAAGGATTTAGGTGTTATCTGGAAAATTAATGGAAAAGAATATTTTAGCCATGGTTATGATTCGTTTTTCGGAGAAATAATTGAACAAAATGAGAATGTGTTTAAAGTAAGACATTTCTATAATAATAAAGAATACATTGTTATAAGTGATGAAAATGATAATTGGGGAAGAGGAGAAAATATTGAAGAAGCGAAAAGCAGTCTAAACCAAATACGTAAGAGAAGATATGTCCACGACTACAAATATTATACACAAGCAAATCGTCTTTCTATTTCAGATATATCAGAGTGTTTTCAAAACATCACAGGTTTAAGTTCAACTGAAACTTTTAATACTCTTTATAAAGTTCTCCCAAAACCAATCCAAGATACATATACAATTGGAGATATAATGGAATATATATCAGATGAACATTGTGCTTTCAATTTTAGAGAATATTTTAAAAATAAAAATGAATAGAAGACATGTAAAACTGATTGATAAAGGCTGTTTTTTGAACATAAAATTATTTATAAACACTTTTATATCAAATAGTTATTTAGAATGTAATGTTAGTAATGTTTTACCGTAAGGTAATTTTAACCTCAGTTGACTATAAATTGTAGTCAACTTGAAAATTATATAAATAATATGGATAATTCATTTAATACAGACATCTTACTTGCTAAAAGTAAATTGAATGGTGAACTAAGTCTCATCGAACACACTAAAGGTGTAATAAATATTGCACATTATGTATTGAGTTATTTTTTCAAAAAGAGTAATTTATTTAAAATTAACAAGACGAGCTATAGTGAACTGGAGAAAGGTATTATCTCTGCAGTAGCACTTCATGATATTGGTAAGTGTTGTGAATCTTTTCAGACGTATGTCAGAAACCCTTCCTCTTGTAAGAAAGTTTTCTGTAAAAGTGGTGGCGATGGTATTGAACCACTTGTTTCAAAGGATATTATTACTCACAATATTCTCAGTTGGGCATTTGCTTTGACTAATACAGAATTGTGTAAATACTCATGGGCATTATCTGCTATTCTTTATCATCATGTAGTATATGGACATTTGAGTGAAACGTATGCACGTGATGTGATGATTGATATGAGTGATGATGAGAAAAATACTTTCAATAATTTTTTAGAAGAAATAAATGTTTATTTGAAAGAACGTTTTGATTTCGCTATTAAGCATGATGAAAGTAATGATGGAATGAAAATTGCAAAAGAAACGTTGTTATATCATAATATTCATCTTAAAGAAAATCGTCTAAATTTAGACGGAGAACTTGATGAAAACACACTATATATTGTATCACGCTCTGTATTGATTTATGCAGATAGACTTGCTTCATCTTATCCTACATTTGCTGATAGATTCGCAAATAATGATATAGAACTTATTAATAGTTTATTGGAAGATGATTTATGTAGTAAAACTATTCCAGATGATAATTATCTTGTCTGGGCTTACAAAAATGGTAATCCAACTTACGATATTGAACGTTTGAAAGAACAAAATACTTTAATGGACGAGATTGATAAATGTAATAATAATATAATCAATGCGAGTGCTGGCTTTGGTAAGACACTTATCGGACTAAGGTGGATTATGAGGAATAAGAAAAGGACCTTATGGGTAACTCCACGAAATGTAATTGCTAATGGTACATACGATTCTATTATCAGCGAATTAGACACAATGGGTTATTCTAATCGAATAAGTGTTGGTCTATTGTTACAAGGAGAATATAAATATGGAGATGAAAATAGTGATATCATTGTCACCAATATAGATAATTTCTTATCAATGATGGTTAAAAATAATATGGCACATAATCTGTTAAAAGAATTAGCAGGAAATGTTATATTTGATGAATATCATGAATTTCTTTGTGAACAACCATTATTTGCTGCATTTATTTCATACGCTTATACACGTACGAATTGGACAAACTCAAAATCGCTTTTTCTTTCGGCTACTGCTATAAGATTTGACGACTATTTCCGTTGGGATAATATTAATTTTATTCGTCCCAAAGCTTACAATGGGGATATGAAAGTCAAAATACATATCAACAAATATAATGATATAAATGAATTTCATTTACCAGAAACGGATAAGGATTCTCTTGTAATCACACATACAGTAAAGCAAGCGCAAATGATTTATAAAAATGTATCTCAAAATCTAAATGATACTTCATTATTACATGCTATGTTCACCGATACAAGGAGAAAAGAGATTGAAGATATGCTTTATAAAACTCATGGTAAAAAGAGTCCTGTAGAACAAAGAAACGCTGTTATCGGCACTAATGCTCTTAGTACAGGACTTAATATATCAGCGCATAACATATACGACTTCATTATTAATCCAGAGGGCACAATACAAAGAGGATGTGGACGAGGAGGACGATTCGGGGAAAAAGAATATGACTGTGTAAATTATCATGTATGTATTTTGGAAGGTGACAAATCATCTGACACATTTATATCAAAAACTTATGATAAAGATTTATATTTTAAATGGTATAAGATGCTGGAAGAGTATAATGACAAAATAATCACCAAAGATAAACTTTATGAATTGTATAATGAGTTTTATTCCAACAATGAATCTCTATTTATGAAATATGTGTACAATACATTTATCAAAAGTGCATCTTGTCTAAAACGTTTTTTCCCTTATGCAACACATAAAAAAGATAAAAATAAACCAGATAGAAACAAATTATCAAAAAACTATTCATACAGAGGAGAAGGTAATAGTATTTATGTAACAGCACGATATACAGATAATGACGATTTAGTATGTGAACCTATTGTTATAGATGCAATGCGTATACCTGATAACGAAAAAACAGAAAAGGAAGCACAAAAATATCATTATAATGAATTTAAAAAGAATAGCGACAAATCTTTTAAACATATATACAAAAGATGGCATGCTTGCTTCCCTGAAGATTGGTTCAGAATGGCTTTATCATACGAAACACCATTATCGCTATATTTTGCAAGATACAATGATGAAATTGGATTGATAATGAATGAAAATGAAAATTAAACAAAAACCATTCGATTAACTTTTATTAACTTGGATTATTTTGATAGTCCAAGTTTTTTGTTTATCTTTGCATCAGAAATTTTAAATGAGATGAACATAATATGGTTTTAAAAATGTTTTTTGACAGCTCTCTTGAAGAGTTTAAGAAACCACTTAACAAGGAAGTTAATGGTTTTGTTATGAATCTCCTCGGAAAGGACAATAATTACCATGGCAATAAGTCTGATTATTGTATATCGTCTATACAAGGAGGTGTTTGTAACGATAATGGTACAACATCATTTCCAAATGGTGCTATTGTAGCAGTCAGTTCTAATAATCCACTATTCATTTCTATAATAATAGACTCTCTCATAAGTAATACAAGTGAGTTAAAGATTGCTTCTCTCACTTATGAGAAGATGGAAATGACAGAATATAATCCATTCTCTGAATATGATGTTGTGAGAAGTATTAGTCCAATTTCTTTGAAATCTAATGGACGTTTCTGTACTTGCGAGGATAGTAACTTTGTATCAGTATTACAGAAACACTGTATTAATAAGCTTATTCAAAGTGGTGTATCTGAGAAAGCAGCAAATACAATCACAATAGAACCTTTTCATTTTGAAGGCGCACGCAAGGTGTGTGTAAAGATTGATGAAGCAAAGAACATCAGTTCAAATGTTATGCTTATCGTGAAGGGTAATAAAAATGCACGAAAGCAGCTCTACAATATGGGTATGGGACGTTGTACTGGTTTTGGATTTGGTTTTGTGGAAGTAAGAAACCGAAATATGTTTTAATTTTTAAACAAGATTTTTTAATAAAATATTATACATACATTTTTTAATTTATATCAATATGAAACAAGTATTTTTTAAGCTGAAGTTGAGTGGTAACGGTTGTGTTAATTTTGATGATAGTGCTAAGCAGAAAGATTTACTTCGCAAACTTGGACTTATCAATGGCATGGTTCCTGATAATATCAAGTTGGCAAAGAAGGTCATTTATGACACAGGCAAGAAGGATGAGAATGGTAATCCTATTTATGATTACAAGGTGAAGATTAGTGCAGATTGTTTGCGCCATCACACATTCGAACACGAGGTAGATGTCGTTACCCCTGCAGTACAAATGCTTGATACAATGTATTGTAATTATCTTCTTTCTAATGTAGGTATTACACGTGGATATATGTTTGCGCTAAGTTCAGATGTTGGTAAGTCACTAAAGCGTAAGTCTCCTCTGACTATCGTTGATGCAATTCAGACTAATGGTGCAAAGTCTCAAATGTTTGAGGTTGGTACTACAAGCGGTCCACGCACAGATACATCTCTATTCTCATGTGAAAAGGTGGGTGAGATTGAATATTCAACCCATGGAGTTATTGACCTTAAGACTCTATCTTTTATCTCAGCAGACGAAAAGTTTGACCGCATGGGACTTTATACAGAGTGGATTGATAATGGACTCATTAACAAGGTCATGAAATCTCACTATGGAGAGGATGCGCAGTACGAAACAGGTTTCTTTGTTTCCAATGCTAAGTATTTAACAAACACTTTCGCTGAGTGCGGTGTACGTCTTGGTGATAATGTAGTAACTCAACTTGTACGATATATTCTTCGTAGCTTGCTTAGAATTGATATCCGTCGCAATAATGCTTGGGCACGTGCTATATCACTTGAAGTAAAGATTGTCAACAATCCTCTTGAAGACACATTTGATGATGAGTCTGGTTGGGTTAAGGTAAACGAAGGTGATATTGATGCACTTGAAATTAAGTGTGATGACTTCTATCATAAGGCAACTGAAGAAGAGGTAAAGGAACTTGTAGAAATTAACGAGTTGTACCTCCAGAACAGTAACGATAAGAAGGCTGCAAAGGAGAAGAAGAAGGAGGAAAATCGTCAGAAGAAGGCTGCTAAGAAAGCTGAGGCTGAAGCTGCTGCAAAGGCTGAAGCTGAGGCTACAGAATCTGGAGAGTAATTAATTAAGTTTTAAATTCCCCTACCTTAACAGGTAGGGGCAAATATCAAATAGTATGAATTATCTTATTCTAAAATTTGAGAATGCTGCACTTGTGACACCATCAAAGCCAAAGGATTTCAAACATTTTGTTAGACATCTTGGTTTGATTGAATGTGATATGCCTGATATGGAAACACCAATTGGGGTTGACCAGCTTAGTAATGCACTTCATGTAATGTGTGGACTCGCCCCATGTGCAAGTAAACGCAGTACCGTATTTAAGTGTAACGAAACTATTTACAATATTGCGAAAGGAGCCTATATACGTTACGATAGTTTGTTAAATCAAGAGGGCTTTCAAGACACCAAAATTCAAGACAATTCCACAGCTAAAATTAAGGATTGTAAAGGTAATGATGGAATATATAATTGGTCTTATTTAAGACGTGCTGCATATTCTTCTCCAAATACACTTGAGGAACTATTACGTCTACTTAACCATGTCTGCAAGGTGGAAGATGTTACTAAAGAAATGACATTTCATCAAGTCGTTGAACTAATGAAAGAAAACATGGATAATGATATTGTAATAGATTTTCTTTTACATAGAGCTAAATTATTTATGAATAACATTGCTTTAAAAGCAATTGAGAAAACTTACAATATTAAAGTAGAACATTTAGAGAAAGGTAATAAACCACGTCTTAATGTGCCTAATCCAATGTGGTATCTACTATTTAATGTTCCTTTTACAGGAAGTAATATTGTTGGAAGTGGTACATATAATCCAAATGCTGCATTACAGGTACGTAGTATTAAATATAGGAAGACTAAGTTTAGTGGGGAGATTATTGTTCCATTAGAAGATGAAAAAATTGTTGAACAAATCCAAGAAAATGGTGTGTGCCCTACCATCCTTGACGGAGGCATGGTTACTATTGAAGGAATAAAAAAATCAATTCCAGAAGTAATTCTACGTAATAATTTTGATAAAATTTTCAGCGAAAAAGTTTCTTAAAAAGCTGAAAATAAGCAAGTTATGTAGAACGTATTGTTAGTAATATTGTACCGAAAGGTAATCACAACTACGCATCATAAGTTGTTGGTTGACCCCTAATTGTTAGTAATATTGCACCGAAAGGTAATCACAACGGAGGAACGAAACACCCTGCGCACAAGTGAACTGTTAGTAACATTATACCGCAAGGTAATTACAATAATTGAGGTGAGAAAAAGTAGTTATTAAAATTATACCGCAAGGTAATAACAACAGTAGTTCCCATCGGTGTGTAAGACTTTTAACTGTTAGTAATACTTTACCGTAAGGTAATCACAACTCCTTCTGCATTACTTCTGCAAGAAATTTCACTTTTAGTAATCATTTACCGAGAGGTAATCATAACTTTTTGTCTTTGACGTAGAAGTACATACCATTGTTAGTATCCATTGACCGTAAGGTAATTACATCAAACTATAAATTATATATTTTTAACTATAAAAATACTCAATATTCAACATAAATTATTATCTTTGCACTATAATTTAAATATATAAATGATATGGAAAAAGAATTGACACCTCATGATTACTTTTTACAGCTAAAAAGTAATGTAGAAAGTATTAGTAACGAGAAATTAAAACAATCTTTTAATAATATCTGTTTTTTAAGTGAAAAGTATAAAAAAACAGGTCAAATTAAATCTTTGGAGAAACTTAAATTCCTTGCAGAAGTAATGCAGAAGGAAGTAAAGTTGTTGGAAATTGGCGTTGATAAATTTATTTATAGAAGTGTTATCGAGGATTACATTGATAATGTTTCAAAAGATGTAGTAAAGATACAAGATTTGGAAGCGTACATGCGTGAGGTACCAGATGAAATCGTAGAAGTTATAGAAAAAACAAAAGACATCTTTGATAAATTTTATGTAGTATTTACTGATTATACTGGGGAAACAGAAAGAAAAGTAGAACAAGAACGTAGAGATAGAGACCCTATTCTCTTTGGTGTTTTTACCGATAGAAAAGTTGTGTCTGATAGATTCTATTATCTGGGTGATTGGGAGGATGAATTTTGTGACCTTACATTAGATAAATTGGTTGCTGAATATAAAGCTAATAAACATCAAGACCCAGCAATAACTATCACAATGCCTGCTACGACAGATGAATTGATTAATACTCTTAAACAATATACTGAAACTAACAAGAGCAATACACCTGACGATATTCATCGTAATAATAATCATTTTACATTAAGTAGCAATCGAGATTTATCATCAAATGAATATTTTAAAAACAATAAAGGTTTCTTTGGTCGTATAAAATCCATTTTCAGTAAAAATGAAAAGTAATGTTGATTTAACCATAAATAGAGATTTTTCAAGACGTTTGTTAAATTTAGACATAACAGATACTCGTTTAGATGGAAGAAGAAAACCTTTTGACCAAGATGAAATAGAAGATTTTGTCTATATTGCACCATGGTTTCCAAAAGGGAAAAGAGTTATGTGGCAAGGAAACAATTACTTTGAGACAATAGAATATGAATGTGTCAAAGAATACGAAGAAAAAATGCCTTGGAAATTTAATAACCCAAATTGTAATATAGATGAATATTATGAATCATGGTTTACCGAACATTTATTTGACAAACCAGTGATTAAAAGTGAAACTGAGATATTAATTAGATAATGTATGGGTGTAAATTATTATTTAAAGAAGCTTCCGTCTAAAGAACGAAAAGAAGAACTTATAGAGGCTGTTAAAAAAGATGATGTTAATACAATAAGAAACCTTACCAATAATATGTATAACAATCTTATACATTTAGGTAAGAGTTCTATCGGTTGGCAGTTCAATTTTAATCCGAATTACGAATTACAATTTAATTATGAAACTGGTGAAATAGAAATTATCTATGCTTTTCCTTTAACAAGAGAAGGAATTGATAAATTTATACGTCAAGACGGATATATAATTGTAGACGAAGATGAAGAAGATTCTATGATTCCAACTATTAGTCCTGATGAGTTTTGGAAAAAGGTTGACAGCAAAAAGAATGATATTGTTGAGATGGATGATGCAAGTAATTCTTATTGGAGAGATACTAACAAGAATACTTATATTAACTTTCTGAAAAAAGATTATCCTAACGGAGATTATAGTTACCATAATAGTTTTGTTAACGATGGACTTCGTTTCTCATACAGTACTGAATTTTCGTAAAAACTATATAATAGTCCACTAATTTTATTTGGTATAATAAAATTAAGTTCTTATCATTGCAGATATAATAATCAATAAAAAATAAATTATGCGTACTTTACTAATTCTAAGAGGTTGTATGGGTAGTGGTAAGTCTACTTTCATTAAGGAAAATGGTCTTACTGATTACACATTGTCAGCCGATGATATACGTTTAATGTTTCATTCTCCCAAGATGAACGAAGAGGGAGATATGACTATTAGTGCACGTAGTGACAAAATGGTATGGGATACATTGCATACTATGCTTGAGAACCGTATGCGTAATGGTGATTTCACAGTTATTGATGCCACACATAAGACATCTAAGGCTGTATCTAAGTATGTAGAATTAGCTGACAAGTATCGCTATAATTGTTATCAGCATAATGTCGAGGCAACCTTGGATGAATGTTTGGAACGTAATTTGTTACGTGACCCAGTAAGACGTGTTCCAGACATTGATATTCGTCGTGCATACAATATGCTTCAAGAAAATAAGTTGTCTAATCGTTTCAAGGAGATTGGTGATGTAAACGAAATTATCAACTATTACATTACAGATGCTTCCGAATATAAAGAAGTGAAGATTATTGGTGATGTACATGGTTGTCATACATGCCTTTTAGAAGCCATTGGAGGGTCTTTAAACCCAGATGTGTTATATGTATTCGTTGGTGATTATTTCGACCGTGGTGTCGAAAATAAAGAAGTGTATGAGTTCCTCTTATCACATTATAATGATGAAAATGTGGTTCTTCTTGAAGGAAATCACGAGAAGCATATCTGGCGTTTGATTAATGGCGAGGAAATAACTTCAGAATACTTCAAGATGACACTTGATGAAATCACCAAAGTTTATCCATTGGAACAGGTTCGCAAGGAGTTAAAGAAAATTTACTATCGTATGCGTCAGTGTTTTGCATTCACATACCGTGGTAAGAAATACTTGGTAACACATGGTGGTCTTACATCTGTTCCAAACCTTACAACTATTCCAACAAACGACATGATTAAGGGTGTTGGTGGATATGATATGGAAGTAGATAGGATATATGAAGATAATTATTTGCTTGGAAAGTGTCAGGACTTTATACAAGTACATGGTCATCGCAATACTCTTTCTACTGAACATTCAATTTGTCTTGAAGATTGTGTTGAATTTGGCGGTAACTTAAAAGTTTTATCTATAACTCCAGATTATGCTTCTATATTAAACTACGAGAATAAGGTGTTTAGTATAGATAATATGAATGCTTTTCAGCAAGTAGTATATAAGGTTGATGACCCAGAAGTTAAGAAGATAATGAATAGTCGTCTTGTTAATGTAAAGGGTTGTAAGCATAACATGTACTCTATCAACTTTAATCGTAATGCATTTATTGGAAAGAAATGGAACTTTGCTACTATCAAGGCACGTGGTTTATTTGTTGATAAGAATACAGGAGAAGTAAAGATGCGTTCTTATGATAAGTTCTTTAATATTGATGAACATAAGACAACTAAGAGAAATAAACTTAAAGAAACTCTTAAGTGCCCAGTAAAAGTAACGATAAAGGAGAATGGATATCTTGGAATTATGTCAGTAGTAGACAATCAGTTAGTGTTTGCATCTAAGACAACAGATAGCGGACCTTTTGCTGAACGTTTTGAACGTATTTTTAACGAAACTGTTAGTAAGCACGATAAAGACCTATTGAAGAATATCCTGAAGAAAGAGAATGCTTCGGCTGTGTTTGAAGTGATTAGTCCTACAGAAGACCCACATATTATTAGATATGACAAGGAAGAAGTTGTATTGCTGGACATTATCCATAATATGCTTAACCTTGGTGAAAACTATACAGAAGAATCAGATAAGTTCAAGAATTTCTTAAGAGAAAATACATCTTTGAGAATGCCAGACGAATTAGTTATTAATACTAATGATGAGTTATGGGATTATTTACGAACTAATATAGGCACTAATAATACGGTAGAAGGCGTTGTAGTCACAGATGCTACTGGATTCAAGTTTAAAGTAAAGTTCAATTACTATCTAATGGTGAAGAACCTTAGACGTATTACTCAGATATTCAGAAAGTGCAAGCGTGATGGTACACCATTTAACGAAAAAATATGTCGTAATGATAAGGAAAAGAATTTCGTTGATTTCCTTGAAAAAGAAGACGATGGAGAAATGAGTATTATCGACTTATATGATAAATTTAAAAAATAAAGATATGATTTGTAAAATTATTATTTTAGCAGTGCTAATGATGCGATTAGGTGTAAATTTAGCTTGGCACGGTCAGACAAGACAAGTTAAATTTAGTTTTTGGTGGACTTTAGTGTCAACTACTATATCTGTAGGACTTCTGTATGGTGCTGGGTTATTTGATTAATTAATATAAATTAACGTGGGTTATTTGCATAATCCACGTTTTTTGTTTATCTTTGTAGCGTCAATAAATGAATTGAAGTTATGAATTTAGATTTTACATATTGCAAAGGGGGAAAATTAAGTGTTTGCAAAACTTGTAAACGTTTTGCCAAAGAGCTACCTCAAGAAATGGTCATGATGTATGTACCAAATGATTATATCAAAGAGTGTGATTTGTTCATAAATAATGATTGATAGATATGGAGACAGAAAATATAAATTATGAAAAGTTTTTGGTTGTGGAAAACAAAAAACATTACTCTATAGCATATAACTCTTCCAATTACTCTACAGCATTAAATAATGCGAGTGAGTCTATATCTGTCAATACAGGTGGAAATGCTTGGGCTTGTAGTTGTGGTGAGTTTTCCATTTCCGCTACATTAGCTTATAAATCTTGTTCATTAAATAATGGTAGGGCTTCTTTAGCTATTTCTTCTGGTGCATATTCAAAAGTTATTACGTCTGGATATGAAACAATAGGTTCTATAACTGGTAGCCGTTCAGAATGTCACGTAAAAGGAGATAGAAGCATTTCGGCATCTACAGCCATAGAAAGTTCGTGTAAAAATAATGGTTATTGGGCAATTAGCTGTGCAACCGCAGATTATTCTGAAGCATCTAATTATGGAATTTGGTCGTTGTCAGCTGTTACAGGATATGGTAGTGTTGCTTTAAATAGTGGAGATTGTTCAACATCCGTAGCAAGCACTCATAATTCAAAAGCTGTTGTTGAAGGTAAGGAATCAGTTGCCATTACTACGGGAGTTAATTGTGCAGCAAAAGGAAATGTTGGATGCTGGTTAGTTTTAACAGAAAGAGAGAAAAGACGAAAAGAACTTAGTCCTATCAAAAATATTAAAGTTGTGAAAGTTGATGGTGAAATTATTAAACCAAATACATTTTACATTTTAAAAGATAATGAAATTGTCGAAATTAAAGAATAAAGTATATGAAAGAAAAAATAGACAAACTGGTAAATGAAGTTAGAAAGAATTTTTCTATTATTAATAAAACTTTAAAAGAAATGGAAGAATCTTTTATTTTTAAAGGCTTTGAAGATAATTTACCAACAGTTGAACAATATAGTGGTGGGTATTCAATTTACTTATTAGACGAAAATGAGACAGAATTACCTGTTGAATATGCTGCTGTTATAATGGATGAAATAGGTTACATCACTCCAGAATGTTTTGAACCAATTATCTGCAGCAAAATTATGCGAGGAGAATATAAAGAAAAAGACTTATTAACTTTGCAAGAACTTTGTAAAAATCTTTTAATAAAAAAATAATATGATTAAGGAATTTAAAACGAGAACAGGATGTATCTTTAGTGATGATGTTAATCGCTTAGAATGGCTTTACGTTGGTGACTATGGTAAGGAGAATAACATCAAGGCGAATTTCTTAGGACTTAATAAAGAGATTAATGGCGTGAAACATCATGACGTAGATTTGACTGACAAAATGGTCGTTACTATCTCTACTCAAAAAGGTTGTCCTATGCGCTGCATGTTCTGTGATTGTCCTAAAGTAGGCTACAATGGTAATGCAAGTATGGAGGACTTATGGTTCCAAGTTACTCATGCTATCAGAAATAGTGGTTGTGAATATACCAAACGTTTTAACCTCCATTTGGCAAGAATGGGAGAGCCTTCCTTTAATGCTTCGAGAGTTTTATCTTTTCTTGATAATAAGTTGCAAAATACAGTTTCAAATAGCATGAAAGCTGATGTTATTCATCCTGTATTTACGACTATGTTACCACAAGCAAAAGTAGATGATTTAACTTCAATTCTGAATGATTTTTGTGCGATTAAGAATGAAACATATTTAGGTGAAGCAGGATTACAGTTGTCAATTAATTCTACAAGCGATAATCAACGTAATACTTTATTTAGAAATCGTTCTTGTTCGCTTAATACTATTTCTAAGATAGCTGATAAGTTACCGATGCCTGTTGGACGTAAATACACATTGAATTTTCCAGTAACAGCTGAAACTAAGCTTGACCCAGTTGTTTTAAATAATCTGTTCGATAAAGATAAATTCATAGTAAAAATTACTCCTATTCATGAAACAAATGAAGCAAAAGATTTCAATCTTCAGACACAAATGGGATACTACAAATACGATGTTTATCGTCAGTTTGAACAACCGCTTTTAGATGCAGGATGGGATGTAATCGTCTTTATTCCATCATTGGAAGAAGACGAAGATAGAATTACATGTGGAAATGCTTTGTTGCATGATTTTATTAACAAATAGTATTAATTCAATATTCTAAATAAATTAGGATATATTAAATAACCGTATAAAGATATCAATTATGTTTAAACCAAATTTTGAACCAGAGAAGTGGCAAACAGGTATTCCACCAAAGTCAACCAATATGTATGGATTGCCAAAATTGTATTTATGTCAGACGTTAAATCTCGATTCTGCATTTGGATACAGATATTCTTACCAAGTAGGATTTGTAAACGAAGATAATAAATGGAATTTGGAAGATAATAGTATGTGTCACGTCACAAGATATACACAAATTATTTGTAAAGAAACAATGGAACAACTTGTAGATGATATAAAGAAAGTCCAAGAAAAAGAAAAGAGTATTTAATAAATAAGTAATACTTCACAAGGAGACATATTCAATAACCAAATATATGACTGTTAAAATTATGTTAAAAGCAGTTTTATATTTGGTTTTGTTATTTTAATTTGATATCTTTGTACCATATAAACCAATACACATTTAATTATGACAATTTTTGATTTAAAAGAGTATTTTAAAAATACTGAGGAACCAAAGTTCTTTTTAAAAAAGTACTTTTCTTGGGGAGGAAATTATAGCGAAATTGCTTTCACGCCATCCACACATGGTTCGAAAGAGGATACTTTATCCCTTTTGGAAGAATCAACAAGAGTGACCTTTAAAGGATTTAAAGGATGTAAAGCATGCGATTATGAATATGACGATGATACTCCTGTTCATTTTGAGTTTTACGAAGCGGATATTGATGATAATGCTTTGTATGAAGTGTTGTTAAAATTCAAATTTAATGCATAAATTATGCTTTCCAAGAAAGAACTACAAGAGATTACTAAAATAAGAGAAAAATATGGTTGTGGTCTCAACTTTGCTAAGAAAGCACTTGAAAGTGGTGATGTAGAAAAGTTTATAGAAGACAATCTGGGTGAATCACGAAAGTTGGTGAATATTAAATTATAAATTATGACAAATCATTCAAAAGAAAAACGGAATATTTTTATAAAATACTGTTTTAATTCTTTTCACTCAGAAAAATTACGTAACTTTATAGATGATAAAAATATTTCTATTGATAGATTTAGATATCTATGTTCTGTAATGTCAGCTGCGGAAAAAGAAAATGAACCTTTTTGGTTGCCAAAAAGAATGATTTAAAAAATATAACTTATGGTTACAACAAATTTGTCAGTAAAAGAAATTGAGAATATACTTGTGAATTTTTTGGGCGGAGTCAGAACTAACATAATGGTTCCAAACTTATCATGGGGATTACTCAATCATGAAGCAGACTTTGTTAGTATAGATAAAAATGGTAATCTTACAGAAGTTGAAATAAAACGTTCTTTCGAGGATTTCAAAGCTGATTTTAAGAAAAAGAACTACCACGATACAGATGAACGTGTATTAAGATTCGGGTATTTTGTACCTAAGTCAATTCTAAAAGAATGTATTGAGTATAATAATGAACATAGTAAAGATGTAACATTTAATGGTAAACCATATTCTGTTTTTGGATTCACTGACGATGGAAAGGTATATAATGGAGAAGAACATATTTTAAAAGGGAATTTCTCTTACTCAAGTAATCCAAAAAGTCGCAAACTATTCTTAGAAGAAAAATTAAAAGTAGCACATATTGGATGCATGAGAAACTATCCAATTGGAAATAAAAAAATAAAATAAAAGAAAAATGGAAAAGAAAGATTTAGCAGAAGAGTATTCTATCAAAGACTACGAGCGATTGAATGATAGTGAACCTATTTCTGAAGAAAACCTATGTTTTTCAATCATAGACATCAAAGCAGCTTTCAATGCTGGACGTGAGAGTGTAATAGAGAATGTGCCAGAATTGAAATGGAAAAGAGTTTGCAAAAATGGACCATACCTTGCCGTAACAGTTTTTGATTGGTTCTACAGGGTAGAATTTGTTGATAACAAATTTCATTTATTCAGTAATGGGTATTTTATTAGTTGTTATATCTCACTTTCAGATGCCAAGCAGGCAGCCAACGAACACTATAAACAATATATTAAAAAAGTCTTAGAATTATGACAATATTAGAATTACAAAAAGAACTCCAAGTAATGTACGAAAAGTACGGAGATATAGAAGTCCTCATTCAAAATGGTGATAAGAATGGATACATTGAATGTCAAAAAGACATTGAGAGTATTGATTATAAAGATTTAGTCAATTGTGAAATAGTTGTTCTATCGTAAAAAAATAAAGTTATGAGTAAATTTATTCCACGCAAGATTAAAAAGGCTTGCAAAGCGTACAGAAATATTACATCTCTTAATACAAAGTGGCTACGATATGTACACGCACAATTATTAGGTCGAATAGATATATATCAACCACATATAAACGATTATGAAACTTCATATTCGACTAATTACGGAGAATTATTAAACGAATATATTGATTATGAATAGAGATAAAGAAATAAGTAACGCTGCGCTTAAATATACTAACGACTATGGTTATTTTAATTGTAACCTTGGTGATGTCGAATGTGGATTTGAGGATGGCGCAAAGTGGGCAGACGAGCATCCTTCATCTTCAGTCATAGTTAAAGTTTGGAACTTAGCAACAAAGACAGCTATTGCACAAGTCAATGGGGAAATGCCTTATTTCCAGTCAGAGAAAGAGATTGAAGAATTTATTATTAAGAACTTAAAGTTATGACAACACAGAAAGAAATAGATGAGATGTTTATCGGAATTTTAGAAAACATCTCTGAGATATGTGATAAAACAACATCTGGTAATGTATCTCATAATATAGCTACTATTAAGTATAAGTGTCGAGATATGTTGCAGTTTTATAAACAATATCCTGTAACTCATTGGCACTCTGTTAAAGAAGGTGATTTACCAGAAGAGGCAAAGGATTGTTTGTTTACTTATCAAGGAAATCTTTTTAAAGGTTTTATGTTTGGCGACAAAACTCTACACTTTGATGATGGGTTTGCACCATATCTTGATATATACGACGTGGATTATTGGATGGAAATACCCGAATTACCAACTGATTAAATTTTATATACGATGGACAAAAATAATGTTTACAAAGTAAAAATAACAAACGTTCAAGGAGTAGAATCATATTTAAGTGATTTGACTAAACGTATATTTAAAGAGCACAGTGAATTGGTAGATTCAAACCCTTGGAATCATGTTCATACTGATGGATATCCACCAAAACATCTTTACAACAAGCCCCTTTTAGCCTCAGATGGAAAAGAAAATAATTGTTGGATAGATTATTTTAATGGGCAAGATTGTTGGGAATCTGGAAATGAAATAGAATATTGGATGGAGATACCAAACATACCTAATAATAAATAATAATATGTATATCAGCTATAATTTCCTTTTTTTAATTGTTTTTACGCCATTATTATTAGCGATAATTGCGTTTATATTCATTCATGTATATAACCATATCAGATATACTAAAAAAGTTAGAAACTCTTTTGAATCCATCATAAAAGAAAGAATGGATGAAGAAGAAAAAAGAAGAAATTGTTTGATGGAAAGAATGAAACAGTTACAAAAAGAACATAATAAGTAGGGTTATGAATGAAATAATAGAGAAATTCAAGAAAGAACTTGGTTATAAAGTTTCCATTTATAATGGAAGATTAATTTATGAAGGAAATCTCATTTTAAAGCGTACAGGTATTAGAGAATTACCTGACAACTTAACAATTATGGGGACTCTTGATTTATATGATACTGAAATCATCAAATTACCCAACAATTTAACAGTTAAGAACAACCTTTATGCAAATTATACATATATCACTGAGATTCCAGACAGTTTAATTGTAGAAGATAGTATCTATTTGGGCAATACACCTATAACAAAACTACCTGATAATTTAATTGTAAACGGTGAGTTAGACCTAAGTAATACACCTATCACAAAACTACCTGATAACTTAACAGTACGTAAAAGTTTAATTCTCAATAATACTTCTATCACAGAACTTCCTGACAACTTAAGTGTTGGTAAAGACCTTGATTTAAGTTTTTCACAAATTAAAAGATTACCTAATAATTTAACAGTACATGGTAATTTAAAATTAGCTAATACACCTATCACAGAACTTCCTGATAACTTAAGTATTAAAGGTAGTGCCAATTTAATTCATACGCACATAACAAAGCTCCCAGATAATTTAAAGGTCGGTAAAAACCTATATTTATCAGATACAGACATCATAGAGTTACATGGTCCTTTAATAGTTAATGGGAATCTGGATTTAAGCAATACCCCTATTGAATTTCTTCCAGACAACTTAACCATTACTGGTTATCTTAGTTTAAGATGTACGCATCTCAAAAAGGTTCCTAATAACTTAACCGTTGGTGATTGGGTTGATTTAAGTAATACACTTATTACAGAATTACCTGATAACTTGATAGTTGGTGGATATATAGCATTGGATGATACAAATATAGAAGCGCTACCTGATAATTTGATAGTAAGTGATAGTCTTATTATGAGACGTACTGGCATTACAAAGTTACCTAATAACTTAACATTGGGTGGCAGTCTATTACTATCTGGCACACCTATTACAGAGTTACCTGATAATTTGACAATTAATGGTAATCTTGACCTAAGTGATACAAAGATTACAAAATTACCTGACAACTTAACAGTTATTGGTGATTTATACTTATATGGTGTTAATATAAGAGAACTACCTAATAATCTAACTGTTAGAGATGAGTTGTTTATACGAGTTCTATATATTAGAGATTTTTCACAAATTAATAGGAATATTTCACCACAACATATTAATAATGCTATCTTATTGGAGAGAGACGGAGTGAGATATATTAAAGCCGATGGCATTTTCAGTGTTATTGATTCTCACCATGGCAATGTATATAAGGTACATCAGCTTGGACAAGAAGATAAACCGCTTTATCTTGTAACCGATGGTGATAACCATTGGGCACATGGTGCGACTATCGCAGAAGCAAAAGCTGACCTTATATATAAGATAAATGATAGAGATACATCTGCTTATAAGAATTTGTCACTGGATGATATGTTGTCTTTTGAGGAATCCATTGCTGCATATCGCACTATCACTGGTGCATGTTCAGCTGGTACAAGAAATTTCATTGAGAACAGTTTACCAACTCCTCATAAAGACAAGTACAGTATTAGAGAGATTATCGAATTGACTACTGGTGAATATGGTGGTAAGACATTTGCAAAGTTTTTTAAATAAGGCTTGATTAGATTATGGATAAATTCATTGAACAACTTAAGGAGTTAAAATGTATCATTTTTGAACATAAAGATAAAGGTCTACATTTCATTAGTGACCTTTATTTGAAAGGAAGTGACATAGATTATCTTCCAGATAATTTAACCATTGATGGTAGTCTTGATATACGTGATACCAATGTTACAAAACTCCCAGATAATTTGACTATCGGGGATTGTTTTCTTTTAGTGAAATGTAATATTACAAAATTACCCAATAATTTGACAGTTGGAGAAAGTATATATGCACAAGACTCAAGTATAACTGAACTTCCTGACAACTTAAGGGTCGGAAATGACCTTATTCTATCAAATACCAAAATCACAAAATTACCGAATGGTTTAACTGTTGGTGGTTCTCTTAATTTAAACAATACAGATATTACAGAGTTGCCAGATGACTTGAATGTTGGTGGTAGTATTTTTCTTCAGAACACTAAAATTACAAAACTTCAAGATAATTTGGTCGTTAATGGTAATCTTGATTTAAGAAATACTAAAATTAAAGAACTACCAAATAACCTTACAGTTGATTATAATCTTGATTTAGATGGAACAGAAATCACAAATATTCCAAACTCTTTAATTGTAGGGAATGACCTTTGTTTAAAACGTACAAAAATTACAGAATTGCCAAATAACTTCACAGTTGGAGGATATCTTAATTTGGCTGAGACTACCATTGCTGTTCTCCCTGATAATTTAACCGTTGGTCATTCTTTAAATATAAGAAATACAAAAGTTGTAAAACTTCCAGACAGTTTACAATTTGGTTGGGGTCTTGATTTAAGTGGTACGAAGTTTATAGAATTGCCAGATAACCTAACTATACCTGGCAGACTTATACTGAACGAGAGTAATATTAAAGAGTTACCGAGTAATTTAACGGTTGGTGAATGTTTAGAAATAAGAGGTTTAAATTTAAGCAGTCTTCCAGATAATCTAACTATGGGTGGATACATTTACCATAGTAATTTAAAAGAAAAAGTTTTATCGAAAGTCAATAAGGTTTTTTCTCCAGAACAGCAGAAAAATATTCATGATTTACTGAATATGGCTCTTTTTTGGGAGAGAGATGGGGTGAAGTATATTAAAGTTAACAGTATCTTCGCAGTAATAGTCTCTCAGCATGGAAATGTATATAAGGTACACCAGCTTGGACAAGAAGATAAACCATTTTACTTTATTACCGATGGTGACAATCATTGGGCACATGGTGAGACTCTTGTAGAAGCTAAAGCTGACCTTATTTACAAACTAAGTGATAAGAGTACGACTATATACAAGAAGTTATCATTAAATGACACATTATCTTACGTGGAAGCAATTGTTGCATATCGCACTATTACTCATGCTTTAGATATTTGGGTTAGGGATTTTGTTAAAAATAGACTTCCATTTTATCGTAAGAATAAATACACTATTAAAGAGATTATAAATTTTGCTAAAGATGGATATTGTGGGGACACCTTTGCAAAGTTCTTTAAAAAGAAATAATAAGTAAAAAAATAAAAGTATGACATCATCTAATTTACTGAATATACGTTATGAAATTGCTAAAGATATAATGACATCATCATTATCAAACGAAGACAATTTAGATTATATTTTGTCAAATGCAACTTATAAAGAAAATGAAAATAGAACTGTACCAAAATCTTTGGCACGTTTTGCAGTAGCTTGTGCTGATGCGCTGATTGAAGAATTAACAAAAGAAGAAGATTAATAAATTATGGCAAGGGTCATTAACTGTCCTTCAGTTACTAATAATTTTAAATAAATTTTAATAATAACTTTATAAAGCCGTAGGCTTTATTATATTTTAATTAGATAGTATAAAAATCATGGTTGTACAGGAAGACTGCAAGACATTTTATGATGACTTATGCAAAGTCATAAGTTCTCACCTGTTATCACACAACGACATAGATAATGCTATGTCGGAGTATGATGGGTCTTCTTGTGCAATGACTGTTAAGTCATGGTTCTCGATAAAACAAGTCACAGCCAATAATAATAATTCACAAACATTCTTTCCAGCTCTTACAGAAGGTACAGTATCAAGCACTACTGTTACAAAAACAAGAAGGATAAGAATTTATCCGACACAACAGCAGAAGAAACTCTTTAAGCAGTGGTTCGGTGTGGGACGAAAAGTATATAATACTTGTATTAATCACTTTAATAAAAAGGATATTAAGGTGAATGGATGGATGAAGATGAGTACTTTAGTACTACATTCGCTCACTGAAGAGTATATAAAGATTGTACCTTGCCAGATAAAGAATATGGCAGTGAAGGATTCTTACACATCATGGATGACTAATTGTAAGAAAACAAAGAAGTCTGGCAAACCATTTAAGCTGAGTTATAAAAGTCGTAAGAACCCTGTACAAAGTTGTTACATACCAAAAACTGCTGTGTCAGAAAGCGGTATTTACCATACACTCAGTGGGAAACTAAAGTTCTCTGAAAGAGAGTGGCTAAAGAACGATATATGTGATTGTAGGCTCATAAATGACCATGGAAGATGGTATCTTTCCGTACCTCAGAAGATAACAACTATACCTACCGAAAACCAAGGTGGTATTGTTGCCTTAGACCCTGGGGTCAGGAATTTCCTTACCTACTTCAGTGAAGATGGACGATTTGGATGGCTTGGTGTACACGCCTTTGACAGAATATTGAAACTTAACCTAAAGCGTGACCACCTCTTAAGCAAGTTGGCACTCACAAAGGATAAAAGAAAGAAAGGTAAGTTAAAGCGTACATTGAACAGAACGTTTCATAGAGTACAAGACTTGGTTGATGAGTTGCACTGGAAATGCATAAATTATCTTGTACACAATTTCTCTGTCATCGTATTCCCTCCTTTCGAGGTGAAAGGTATGACGAAAAAAGGTAGAAAGTTACGCAAGAGCGTTGTACGCTCTATGCTTTCCCTCAGATTCTTTGAGTTTAAGGAGAGATTGAAACAGAAATGCAAGGAGTGCGGTGTGGTTTATATTGAACAAAATGAGTCATACACAAGTAAGACCAATAGCTTTACAGGTGAGTTAATAACTAACTTGGGTGGTAAAGAATGGTTTATGTATGATGGAATTAAGGTTCACAGGGACCTTAATGGTGCCCGTAACATATTGATACGGGCGATGAGAGATAGCTCCGCTGCAGGCTGAAATGCCTGTGGATGATTAGTAACAAGGCTGACATTATTGTCAGGATTTGTTAACGAACAACTATCGGTAGATTAGTAGAATTAGAAGACATTTATAAATGCTTACTTGAATTTAATATAAAATTCGATTTCATAGATTATGATAACTGCCCATTACTCGAATTTCAGATAACTACTGATGATAAGGAGTGGACTTTTCTGTCAGACCCTATTGACGATTATTTTAACTTATAATTCAAATAGTTAAAATACTATAAAATAATGTCTTATGTTTGGTTTTTAATATATTATTCACTATCTTTGTGACATGAAAAAGAAAGAACTTAAATGGCATGATACCAAAATGTTTGATTTTCCAAAAGAAAGTGGAGATTATCTGTGTTATCACAATGATGAATACTTTATTGCGTGGTTTAGTAAAAATTCGTTAGATTTTATGGATAATTATTCTCGGCTTGATGTAACATTAGAAGTTGATTATTGGATAGATTTGTCCGATTTGCCATCATTTAAAGAAACATAATAAAAATGAATAGTATAACAATTAACGATAAACAATACATTTACACAAATGAATCAGAAGATTGCTCTGACTGTGATTTGCGTAATATTTTCAACAAATGTCAATTCATATGCAATGGATTTGGCTCTTTATTAGATGATAAAATAGTAGGCGTTTTTAAAGAACTTAAAATAGAATAATCTTATGGAAAATAGAATTGTACAATTAAATGAACATGAGTATAATAAACTCAATGAGAAAGCATCTTTAAATGATTCTCAAATCAAAGAATTGGCTGAAAAATACTATCAGGAACGTGGTATTTTCAGAATTGACATTACACAGCAATTAAAAGACTTTGACGATTGTTATCGAAGCTATGATGTTTATTCTTTTTGTACTGAAAATGGACGATATAAAGAAGAAGAATTTAAACCTATAATTTCACAGAAAGATAGGAAACGTATTAATGCTTTAGCAGAAAAGATTGTACGTGAACAATATGAGAAGAAATATGGTCCGACTGATGCATTCCTAAAAGAAGCAAACAAAGAAATAAAATTATTCCGTATTGTTAAATACGTTCTATATGGAATAGCACTTAGCGGATGGGGAGTTGCTGGCGGAATGATAGCTTACAATATATTCAAATAACATAATAAATTACTATATGGAAAGAGAAATTCTGTTTCGTGGTTTTGATAATGTCAAAAATGAGTGGGTTTATGGAGATTTGATTCATCTTTCTAATGGTTATGCTATTAGGAAATTAGAAGATGATATTATGTCATTTACCAGAGTTGATAGAAATAGCATTGGGCAATATACTGGTGTTAAAGATGGTAATATCAAGAAAATGTTCGAAGGTGATATTATTAAGGTGAAGCTATTTAATTTTCCAAGTGGAGAAATTGAATACGAAACAGGTGTAATAGTATATTCAAAAGACATTTTCATTATTTCAGGCAAGAAATTTGACCACAATCTGATTGGTATACGTGAAAACGAAACACGTAGTATTATCGGTAATGTATTTGAAAACCCAGAATTAATTAAATAAAAATAACTTATGGAAACTATTACATCTAAAATAGTAACCGCACGTAAAGAACATATATGTGGTTTTTGTAATTGTAAAATTGATATTGGTCAAAAATATATTAAACAAACGAATACAGATAATAATCTTATTTGGAATTGGTTGGCACATATTGAATGCTGTGAATTAGTAACTATATGTGATTGGGTAGATAAATATGAAGGAATCTCTGGAGATATGTATGATAGTTCTATTGTAGACTATATTAATAATCATCATTATAATGAAGAAGAATGGCGGAATTTAAATAATTATGAAGCCACGAAAAAGATTTTGGATGAATTTAAAAAGTAAATAATATACTTGAAATGATAGATAATGGTTATATTTCTTCTAAAACTCTTACCGCACGTAAAGAACATTTCTGTGAATTATGTAGTTGCAAAATTAATATAGGACAAAAGTATAAAAAAGTAACTGGCGCTGATGAATATGGAATTAGTAGTAGTTCATATCATACTGAGTGTTCAGAACTATTTTCACGTATACACTGGACTGAAGAAGACCCTCAAGTATTGACAGATTCGTTTGAATGTTTTATATGTGACTATATAGATGAACATCACCGTGATGCAACAACTGGTGCTATAGAAGATGATTGGAAGAACTTATCTCGTTATAATACAGTTAAGAAAGTATTGGAAGAATAATATGAAGCGTAAGTGTCTAAATTGTAAATACGGTTACACCCCCATCCCATGTCATGAACGAATTGATTCTCAGAGTTGTAGCTTTGGATTGAAAAATGGTGCTTCTCCTGTCGGAGAATTTTGTCCTATGGATGGCAAACAATTACAGAATTTGAGAAAAGGAGGTGAAAAATGAAAGCAAAAGTCAAAGATACGGGCGAGATAGTAGATGTAAGGTTTGCTATTCATCCTAACCCTGACGTTGCAGACACTTATTGGTGGTGCAAGGATAAAGAAGAAAGTTATCATAAGAGTGAACTTGATTTCATGGAATGTGATATTGATTGGGAGCAACGCAGGTACGAATTAGCAAAAGAAGCAATGAATGGTCTTTTGAGTGCTGTTGTAGATGGAGTTAACCCAAGCCCAAGTGTAGAAGATACTGTAACCCTTTCTGTGACACTTGCTGATGCATTAATCAGAAAACTGAAAGAAGAATAATAAATGTGGAAGGTATGAAAAGAGAAAACTTATTTAGGGCGAAATGTGCTGGTGTCTGGCGTTTTGGACATTATGTACATTTTGATAAAAAGCCAACAAATTCATTCTTTAATTCCAAATACAATGATTTCATTATAACTGAGGACGGACATTGTTATCCAATTACTGATATATCATCTATAGGTCAGTATACTGGATTGACAGATAAAAATGATGAGAGAATTTTTGAAGGAGATATCTTAAAATGTTATAAGATAGATAGTTATTGTATTAATCCAGATTGCGACCTTGCTTTACAGGGATATTCAGGTAAGATTGTAATGTTAGAACTGCCTGTAGAATATATTTTTGATGGTTTTTGTTTAGATAATGAAACTTGTTACCCAATACCAATATCAGATTGTGGTTTAACTGAAGATGAAATTAATGAAATAAAACAAAATATAGAGAACGATTCTTATTTCGATACCAATGGATATAAAATTGATGATTCGATTGTTGGTATTGAAATTGTAGGAAATATTACAGATAATCCTGACTAATTTTATTTAAGAAAACATGAAGAAAATTTTATTTAATGATAAATTTTGTCTTACACAAGAAGTTCTTTCAGGAAATAAGACTATGACAAGACGATTACTAAAAGATAATGTACCTCTTGGTAATTGGGAGGAAACGGCAAAGCACCTATCTTATAAGGTTGGTGAAGTTGTTGCTATTGCCCAAAGTTACAAAACTATATATTCTGAAATTGAAGGCAAAGATGCTGCTGAAAAATTCAAAAAAGAATACGAGAATACAGCTGGTTGGAATAACAAGATGTTCGTAAAAGCTGATTTACTCCCACATCATATCAGAATTACAGATGTAAAGGTGGACAGATTGCAGGAAATTTCTGAGGAAGATGCATTAAGAGAAGGTATTGAAGAATTTTGTTTCGACTATTTTCTCCCAAATGATTATTCTAAACCATTTCTGATGCCACGTGATGCATTTGCTTTCTTAATTGATAAGGTTGGAAAGAAAGGAGATTGGGATAAAAATCCTTTAGTTGCAGCATATACATTTGAATTAGTGGATTAGTATGGGGGCAACAAAATCACAACGTCGTAGGAAATGGTTAATGGCAGGTCTCGATGAAGATATGGAATATTTCTACGGAACAGAAGAAGTGCGAAAAAAGATAGAAGACAAGTGGAACAAGCATAATAAATAAAATTATGGATAAGAATGATGAGTAATACCTATCATATTCGTAACTATTAATTTTTATACAAAATTGCTATATTTATAAATAAAAACTTATGGTAAATTTTACAAAAATAATAAAGGAAGAAGTCAGCAATATAATCCAAGAAGCAGACCGTCATCGCCCTGGTTACTATAAAGAATATAGCGAAAGACGTAAAAAAGAAGGTAAATCTACTGATAGGCATCGTCCTGGTTATTATGAGGAATATGAAGAAAAACGTAATAAACGTGGTAAAAGACCTGATAGACATCGTAAAAATTATTACCACGATTACAACAAAGCACATCCTGAACGTTTAGATAGAGGATACACCGCTGGTTATAAAAATGGTAATGTTTCAGATGGTCCTATAGGGCAAAAAGAACGTCCAAGAGTAGATTTTATGGGCCGTCCTATCACTAACGATAGTTTTAATGACTTATTAAGAAACAAAGAAGCACAATGGTATGATGATGATGTATTTGGTGCTTAATATATTAAAGCAGACATTTATTTGTCTGCTTTTTTGATTTTATTAACATTAATAATTTTGTAATACCATTTATTTTTCTTACTTTTGCATCATCAAATAAATAAATAATATAAGATTATGATTAAGCGTATTGATTTTACTGATATTAATAATGCACCTATTAGTTATTTGGGTGATATTGATTTCTTTAATAAGAATAAGTCAGTTTCTTTCAAATCTGGTGTAAATATAATCGTTGGATTAAATGGTTGTGGAAAAACAACATTGTTAAACCTGATTCGAAGGTACACTTTATGTTTGAATAGCATAACATCTACTTGTCCATCTGGGAACTTAGAATTTAATGATTTGTTGACTAAATACCCAAATCCCGATAAGTTGTGCGATGGAATTAAGATAATAAGTGACTATCAGGGAGTTGTTTTCAATATGATGGAACACAATGTGCTTGAAAGAAGAGAGAATTTTCTTCAAGACCGTGTTAAATTTCAGACATACTTTAACAATCTTCATTGCTCTACAGGAGAGGGTATTGCTAATGGTTTAGATAGTCTTTTCAAAACAATGTTTGACTCTAAAACAAATTTGGAATTTCCAATTAAGGAATTAAAAGAGATATCTAATAGTGACTTTTTACCTCATCAAGATAAAGTAAAACAGTTGCTTCAATATTATAAAGAAAATTCATTTCAATATGATAACCCTGCGGATTTTGAATTTGCTGTATTGATGGATGAACCAGATAGAAATCTTGATATTAATAGAATTAAAGAAGTATACAGTATTCTAAATCATAAGAAAGAAAATACGCAAATTATAGCTGTAATTCATAATCCAATTTTGATTTACAAGCTTTCAAAACGTAGTCATGTGAATATTATTGAAATGACAGATGGTTATGTTGAAGATGTTGTTAAATTTGTAGAAGATGCAAAATAATTGATATACGGTATGAAGTTAAATAAATGTGTTGAAGAAATGCAGGCAGCCCTTGAAACAATGGGTGATGTGGACGTTAATATGACGATATTGACCAAAGAAGAGTTGAAAGATACAATTAGTAAAGAGTATGTAATTAATCTTCTTGAAGAGTTTAAGAATACACATTTCAATAATATTGAATGTGATACTTGTTTGAGTGATTGTGAAGATTTTAATGGTTTAATTAATAATATAAAAAATTATGGTATTTGAAATTTCATCAAAAGATGCGTCACAGGATTGGCTGTATCCAATGTTTAGTATTGAAGTTGTAACAAATTCTAAAGATAAGGGATATGACTATAATGAGGTAAATGTTATGACTTATTCGACAGGTCTTATTCATTTCTTGCAAAATAAAAAAGATGAAGCAAATTTTGACTATAAAAAATTTGCAAAAGATTGTCTTGACATTGAAATGATTAGAGTACATATTAGTACAGAACATTTTGCTCATTATCTTCTTATTAAAGAAGTTCGAGAACACTATGAAGCGATAAATAAAGAGATAAATGATATCGTTCAGAAATTCGTTGAGAAATATAATCTCGTTTTAAAATAAAATTAAAAATACTATAGTTAAATCATTTGATTAAAATCTTATGGTTTAACTTTTTTTATTATATAAAATTTGAATATATAAAATATTTTATATACCTTTGTAGCATAGATTTAAATATATAAAATTATGAATGATACTGAACAGAAACTAAATAGTTTAAAGAATCAACTTGAAGTTACTCGTAGAAAGGAGAATGAAATACAAAATGAGATTGAAAAACTTATGACCTTTTTAGAAAAGAATTTAAAAGTTGGGGATTGTTTTGAACATGCTTCTTCATTTATACGAATACTTGATGTAGAAGAACAATATGTTACATATATGAATTTGGATAATGATAAACATCATGGAGACTTATATATTGATTCTGGATGTAGATGTACAATTAACTTTCTTTTATCAACTTACACAAAAATAACAGAAGAGTGTTTTTTGAAAAAGTTGAATGAATGTTTAAAAGCTGCACTTGAAATAGGAACAAATTTTAATACAAAATAATATATGTTTGATGTGAATAAAGTCGTTGATTATTTGAATGAAAATTATAATCAACAAAGAGAAGAAGAAATCCCAGAGGTTGACGTGTATGATAAGGAAACAATCATTGCTTTTTGGGAATGTGGTGCTTTTGTTCTTCATAAAAATTTAATTACTGATATCTATGAAGATGATGGACATTGGTTTGGTAATGAAAAAGAAAATTTTTACACTTATAGTAAAGGTTGGATTGATGCTAAAATAGCTGCATATAATCATTTGAAAGATTATCTCAAAGAACATGGTTATCCAGAATATTCTGTTATACATGTTGATGAATTTGGTGAAAAAGAATATTGGGACAAAGATATATGTGGTTACTCTTTAATTCAAAAAAAAGAAAAACCTTATCAAAAATATACATCTTTACCATTTTTTGATATAAAAATTAAAGAGTGTGATGTTAAAACACCTCTGTTTGATATAGGAATTGAAGAGTATGATATTAAATTACATACAAATTCATTAAAGCATCATGAACGACGTGTCAAAGATTATGATGGATTAAGAGACATATCTTTCATAGCATTAACATCATACAAAGAAAAATTATTAAGTAGAAAATATAATACTATAACATGGATTCCTGAAAATAAAAAATATAGAAGTACCTATAAAGGATGCTGGTTGAAATCTATAGAAAAATATAATGAAAACTACTCACGTTATATTTTTAGAACAGATTTTGCAAATTGGTTAGAAACTTTTGATTAGCGTATGGACGAATTAAGGAAAATGCCAAAGATAGAAACTACAAATAATGTGTGTAAGTTTTTAAAAAAGCAGTTGCGAGATTGTCACTCTATTTGTATTGTGCCACAATTATCGGCAACACCGTACGTAAATAAAAAAAGGAAGAAACGTGAAAAGTAAATATTATGGATATTGAAGAAGCAGAAAAAGCATGGAAGATTTTCTCAGAACTTGAAAAATTATACGAAATAAAAAGTTATACAGAGAAAGAATATAATAATTGGTGGTCATTTCTTACTACAACTATAAAAAGATGGGATAAGAATGGGTTTATTGCACCTACAATTCTACGAGAGGAGTTTACAAAAGCTGTAGACAGAAGTATCAAACAATTAGAAAAACAAATAGAAGAATTATGAAAGCAGAATATGGTGATAAAATAACCATTCCTGAGGGTTGCAAGGCAATCGTTAAGGATGGATGCGTGGTTTTTGAGAAAGTGCAGACATTTAAAGACGGAGATATTCTTGTCATTACTACAAACAAAAGAAGAAGTGATACCTTTATTTACGCAGGTACCAATGAAGATGGTTCTCCTTATTACCATGTTGGGATAGATGAAAATGGTAATATTTGGGTGAGCGAAGAAGATAAGTATACATGGGGTTATGGTGATTTATCTTATGCTACCGAAGAAGAAAAACAACTACTCTTTGATAAGATGAAAGAAAAGGGTTTACTATGGAATGCTGAGGAGAAAAAAGTGGAAGAAACAAGGTGAAGTTCAAATTAGACGTAAAGTAAAAACATTTAAAAGATAATTATGGAGATTAAATATAAAAGTGGTGATACAATTACAATCCCAGAAGGTTGTAAAGCATCTATTAAGGACGGATGTGTAGTTTTTGAGAAAGAGTTCAAGGACGGGGACGTGCTTTGTTCTGAAAATGGCACAATAGTTATATTCAAAGAAATGGATGAAGACGATAGTGATTATTTTTACGCTCATTACAGCACTGAAAGGAGTTATATTGTATGTTGGATTTATTCAGCTTTTCGCCACGCCACAGATGAAGAAAAGGAAAGACTCTTTGATAAAATGAAAGAACAAGGCTTACAGTGGAATGCCGAAGAAAAAAAAGTCGAAAAGATTAGGTGGAGAGCAGAAGATGGTAAGGAATATTATTATGTTGGCAATCAAGGAATCCTAATGGTAGATACAGAAGATGGTCATATTACGGATAAAAATAGATATGAGTTTAGCAATTACTTCCATACCGAAAAGCAAGCTAAAGAAGCTATAATACGTATTAAAGAAGTACTTAAAAATTATCATAATGAAATTGGAGAGTAAAATTCCTAAGTATTGTACACATTCTATCTGTCATTGTAGTGATGGAATAGATACCGTTAATTGTTGGAAATATTTGAACGAACAATTCAAAGAATGTCCTTATAGTAAATGTGAATTTTTTAAAGACAAAACGTATGACTAAAAGTGAGAAAGAAATAATAGAGAAATTCTATAAAGAAACTTGGTGTGAACTTTCAGTTAAGGACGGAAAGTTTTATTATAACGGAAATCTTGATTTGGTTGGTAATAAGATTATTAGTCAGTTACCAGACAATTTAACTGTTAATGGTTTTCTTGACTTAACTCGTTCATCTATTATAGAATTACCCAATAATTTGACAGTCCATGGTTTTTTGTCATTATGCTGTACTTATGTCACAAAATTGCCAGAAAATTTAAACGTTGGCGGAGACTTGTTTTTGACTAATACATTAATAACAGAGTTACCTAATAACTTAATAGTTAATGGTTCTCTATGTTTGAATTACAGTAATATCACAAAACTACCTGATAATTTAACAGTTGGTAGAAGTATTCACTTAGAACATACGGATATTAACAGTTTACCAGAAAAATTAACCGTTTTTGGAGACTTTGACTTAAGTTATAGTAATATTAAAGAATTGCCAGAAAACTTAACAGTTGGAGGTTATCTTGATATAAGTTATACAGATATCACAAAACTTCCTGATAATTTGGTCGTTGGTAGTTATCTCAATGCATATCACACAAATATATCCAAGTTACCTAATAACATTATAGTTGGGGAAGGTATGGACCTAAGTTGTACTAATATTACAGAACTTCCTGATAACTTAGTTGTTAATGGTTCTCTTACGCTTCGTGAGACTCCTATTGCGACGCTTCCTGATAATTTGAAAGTTAATGGTGACATAGACCTATGTCATACAAATAATTTGCATCTACCTGATAAATTAACTGTTACTGATAGCCTTATCTTGGTTAATAGTCGTATTAAAAAATTACCTAACAACTTAACTGTCGGTGATTATCTTGAACTAAATCGTTCAGATATAACAGAACTACCAGATAACTTAACAGTTGTAGATTGTGTTTTAATAGATAATCCAGAAATTGTAGATGTTTCACAAGTTAATAGAGAACTTTCTCCAGAACAGGAAAAGAAAATACATGATATTAAAAACATGGTTCTCTTCTGGGAGAAAGATGGTGTGAGGTACATAAAAGCTGATGGTATTTTCTCTGTTATTGATTCTCACCATGGTAATATATACAATGTACACAAGATTGGAGAAGAAGATAGACCATTTTACCTTGTTACCGATGGAGAAAACAATTGGGCGCATGGTAAGACACTTGCAGAAGCTAAATTAGACCTTATATATAAGATAAATGATAGAGATACATCATATTATAAGAATTTGTCACTGGATGATATGTTGTCTTTTGAGGAAGCTATCGTTGCATATAGGTCTATTACTGGTGCTTGTTCAACTGGTACAAGAGATTTCATTGAAAATAGATTGCCGACTCCTTATAAGAAAAAGTACACCATTAGAGAGATTATAAAATTAACTACTGGTGAGTACGGTGGAGAAGAGTTTGCTAAGTTTTTTAAATAAAAATAAATAATATGGAAGTAGAATTAACTATAAAGAATAAATATGATGTACATTATTTAAAAGTAGATGCTGGTGTACGTTATTGGAATGATAGTGATGTCAATGGTGAAGAAGATATTGATTTCTATTATACTGAAGGAGTAGGCGTTCCCAAAATGCCTTGTGCTGTACAAGTCAAAGATAAACCTGAAAGTAACATATACTCGGACCACTATAGATGGCAACCTATTATTGATATAAATAATGGACAAATTATCAACTGGACTCAAGGTGTATCTGCTTTTGTTCATTACAAAGTTTGTGATGAAGGAGAATATACTTTACTTGATAAAGATAATAAAGAAATTGTTTCAATACAAAGTTATGTTCCTTATGTTCTTTATCCAGAAGATGAATCATATGGTGATTATATTATAATGTCAATAGATGAAAAGGGATTTATAAAAAACTGGCATTGTGATAGAGCTGCAATCGAATATTTAGTAACAAACGCTTTTGATTAGTTATTATGAAGAAAATATTTTGTAACTTTGCAAACAAGTTTAAAAGATTTTTCAGTAAGTCAGTTAAAAAAGTGACAGCACATTCTAATGGATGCGGTTGTCACTGGTTTGAGGATAATTTATAAAAAAATATAATTATGGAAGTAACAGTACAAGATGGTGATACCATCAATATCCCACATGGTTTAAAGCCAATCATAAAAGATAATTGTGTCACATTTGAGAAAGTACCAGATTTTAAAAATGGAGATGTTTTAGTCGTTGATAGTTTTAATAAAACGGCTGTCAACGCAACTGATTATATGCTTATTTATAATGGAGTTCAATATGAAGATGGGTTTGGTCATCATATATACATAGATAAGGGTGGAAAAATAATTAGAGATAGTAAAATATTTTGTCACCCAAGTCAACTCCGTCATGCTACCATAGCGGAAAGATATATATTCTTTCAATATTTAAAACAAGAAAAATTGAGATGGAATGACAAAGAATATAAAGTTGAGTACATAAGATGGAAAGCGAAAAAGAATGAGAAATATTACTATCTTGATTCATATATGAAAGTGGACGACATGACTGAAACAGGTAGTTTTGTTGATGTAGATTTGTATGAATCAGGCAATTATTTTAGAACAAAAGATTTAGCGCTTCTATACAAATTAAACTTACAGTCAACATTAAACAAATTCCACGAAGAAATAAAAGAATGATATAAGAGAGATAGCATTTTTGTTATCTCTTTTTTTGTTTTATGAATTTAATTTTGTATCTTTGCAACAGAAATTATTATTATATGATTTTAGAACATAAATTCCATATAGGTTCTTCTTGTAATATGCAAGAATTAGAAGATAATTCTATCGAACTTGTTGTAACATCACCTCCATATCCTATGATTGAGATGTGGGATGATTTGTTTATTTCAGGTAATTCTGAAATAGAAACATCTCTTAAAGATAGTCCACTTGATGCATTTGAATTAATGCACCAGCAATTAGATTGTGTATGGTCTGAATGTTACCGAGTACTCAAGGATGGATGTTATATGTGCATAAATATTGGTGATGCTACTCGAACAATTAATGGTAATTTTGCTTTGTATAATAATGCTGCAAGAATTATTGATAGTTGTACAAAATTAGGTTTTATCACCCTTCCAAATTTAATGTGGCTAAAACAAACTAACTCTCCAAATAAATTTATGGGAAGCGGAATGTTGCCGTGTGGTGCTTATGTAACTTTGGAACATGAATGGATTTTAATTTTAAGAAAAGGAGATAGAAGAAAGTTTTTAACTGATTCCGATAAAGAGTTGCGTTCAAGAAGTGCTTTCTTTTGGGAGGAAAGAAATAAATGGTTCACTAATATATGGAATATTCATGGTGATTCTCAAAAGATAAAAATATCCTGCGGAAGAGAGAGAACAGCATCATTTCCTATGGAAATACCATATCGCTTGATTAACATGTTTTCTGTAATAGGTGATACAGTTCTGGACCCTTTTCTTGGAACTGGAACAACAATGAAAGCAGCCATATTAACAGGAAGAAACTCTGTAGGATATGAGATAGATGAAACGTTTGAGAACGTAATTAAAAGCAATCTGAGAGCCTTTGTTAAAACAGACTTAAATTCTATCATAGAGAATAGAATAGCGTCTCACAGGGCATTTGTTAAGGTTAGGCAAGATGCAGGATTAAGTGTTAAACATCATAATTCAACTTATGATATTGGTGTGGTTACAAAGCAAGAAAGTAATATTAATTTCGGAACTATATTAAACATAGTTGAAGATAATAGTAATAATTTATTTAGAGTAGATATATGTTACACATAAAACTTTATGATTTAGAATACGAGATAGAAGATGTGAAATTATCTTATGAAATAATGAAACTGACTGGTAAAGAATATGCTTTATTCGGTGAAACAGAAAGTTACTATTTTGAAAATCATATATTAGATTTAACAGATGATTTATCAGACATTTCGAATAATCTAAAAATGGATGGGGAAAATGTTGCACGCGTAGATTGTAGTAGTGCAGACAAAATTCTATGTGATGTAATTGAAAAGATTAGGCAACGTGGCAAAATATGCGACGTTTTAACAATATCATCGACGCAAAATGATAAAAAACTATATTTTTATAATTATTTTTTTAGTGATATGATAGAAGATTATCACTTGAACCTATTCAAGTATAAATTTCATTTTGATTACTTTTATTTTAAACAATAAAAAATATGATTTTTAACAAATTAGAAAATGTAACATCGTTTGGTAGTATGAACTATATACCAGATTTTGATAAGATTTTCCCAGAACTTAAAGACCTATCACGTGATGAACTTTACAGAAGATTTTCTCAATCTAACATAAAGTTTTTCATGGTTCATAACAAGAAAGTACCAGCTCTTTTGCGTTTAACAATGCCGTTGGCTATAATCCTAATATTAATAATGTTTATTATGATGCCAATTAATTATTTTGTTACTGGTAGCTTCCGATATGATACAGATAGATATATCAAAATATGGAACTGGTTTGAAGCTATAGGATTAAAAGTTTAAAGAGTTCATGAAATATCAGGGTTCTAAAAATCGGACAGCAAGTGAGATTATACCACTTATGACAGGTAAGCTAAATAAAGGAGATTATTTTGTTGACCTGTTTTGCGGTGGTTGTAATTTAATAGATAAAGTTCCTCGTGACTTTATTAGATTATCAAATGATAATAATGAGTTCTTAATTGAAATGTGGAAAACTCTCCAAAATGGACAGGTTGGAGAAACTACAATTGATAGAGAACTTTATAATAAAGCACGTGATGCATATAATAAACGTGATTACTCAACATTTACTAAAGCTGAATTAGGGTGGATTGGGCACATGGCAAGTTTTAATGGACGTTTCTTTGCTGGTGGATATAGTGGTCATAATGTACAAGGAAGTAATGGTAAACCACGAGATTACATTTCAGAATCAATTAGAAATGTAATAAATCAATTACCATCTCTTAAAGATGTCGTTTTCTCTTGCGAGGAATATTATAATTTTATACTTCCTCCAGCTGATAAATGTGTCGTATATTGCGATATTCCATACAAAGGTGTGAAACAGTACAGTACATCAAAATAATTCGATTATGAGACATTCTATCAATGGTGCCGAGAACGTCGTAAAGATGGTTATAAAGTATTCGTGTCGGAATATAATATGCCAGATGACTTTGTGTGTATATGGGAAAAACCAGTACTTTGTTCTTTAAATCAAACAATTACAAAGAAACCAATAGAAAAATTATTTACATTATAAAAATATATATTATGACAAAATTTTCAACACCAGATGAATTAATTAAAATTTCTGAAGTTAATAAGAATAATGCAGAGAAAATCGAAAAGATAAACATCATTTTAAAAGAAACCGCATGTTTTGGAAGACGAGAATGCCATATATATGACAGGGACTTGTGGAATGATGAAATTATAGATGAATTAATTTATAGTGGATATACTGTCCATAAAGAAGTACAAGGTTTTTTTGAAGACACATGTCTCCATATTTCTTGGTAAGTAATATATGTGGAATACATTTATTGTGTTCCATTTTTTATTTTTTTAACAGTTTTTGTTTTGTTTAATAGAACAATTTGACTATATTTGCAAAAGATATGAGAAATATAAACAGAGCATACAAGTTCAGACTGTACCCGAACAGGGAACAAACCGAATTGCTGGCAAAGCATTTCGGGTGTTCTCGCTATGTGTACAACTTCTTTCTCAATCAACGTAAAGAACAATATAAACTCACTGGTAAGACTGATAACTACTATGTGCAAGCAAAGACACTTACCACATTGAAGAAACAGGAAGAAACAGCATGGTTGAAGGAGGTAAATGCCCAAACCTTGCAGTTTGCTATCCGCAGTCTTGAAGCAGCCTATAACAATTTCTTTAAGAAGCGTGCTAAGTTCCCTAATTTCAAATCTAAGCATTCTAAAAATAGCTTCACCGTCCCACAATTTGCATCTGTAGCAGGTGGTAGACTTTTCATACGCAAGTTCAAGGAAGGCATCAAGTGCCGTGTACACCGTGAGATAAAAGGCAAAGTCGGGAAGGTAACTATCACAAAAACACCAAGTGGAAAGTATTTTGTTTCCGTATTCACAAAAGAAGAATATGTAACTCCACTTGAGAAGACTGGTAAGTCAATTGGTGTTGATATGGGTTTGAAGGACTTGCTTACTACTTCTGAAGGAGAAACTTTTAAGAATAACCGATATACAAGAAGATATGAGTGCAAACTTGCTAAAGCACAGCAGCATCTTTCTCGAAAGAAGAAAGGTAGCAGAGGGTTTGAAAACCAAAGACTCAAAGTTGCTAGACTCCACGAAAAGATTTCTAATAGTCGTACCGATTATCTGCATAAGTGCTCTATCTCACTTGTTAGAAGATATGATATCATTTGCATTGAGGATTTGAATGTTAAGGGTATGGTGAAAAACCATCGCATTTCCAAGTCCATTACTGATGCAAGCTGGGGTAAATTTGTTTCCATGCTAACATATAAAGCTGAATGGAATGAAAAGAAGATTGTGAAGATAGACCGTTTCTATCCATCTTCTCAAACTTGTCATGTCTGTGGGTACCTCAACAAAGAAACAAAAGATTTGTCTGTACGTGAATGGGAATGTCCTGAATGTCACACACGTCATGACCGTGATATTAATGCTGCAATCAATATCCTTCATTTCGGATTAAATAATAATATATCGGCAGGGACTGTCGATTACACGGGTGGAGAGGAAGTAAGAGCCAACATTTTGGAAAGCCATTCTTCTGTGAAGCCCGAAGCCAATGAGTCTTTAGCTCAATGGTAGTCCATCAATTTGATGCTAACGAAAATGAACGATTCTTCTATTATGACTTTGAAGAGAATAAAATAAAAGAAACAATAGAAGAATTAGTACATAAAAATAGTTTATATTGGCTTGCAGGAAATTATTTCAAAACCAAAGAAGAAGTTGAAAAACTTACTGAAGATGATAAAAAAGTTTTTCTTGAAAGATTTAAAGAAATTGAACAAAGATTTAAACTTTCCGAATATAAGTAAAAAATATGAGAAATAAAATTTTATTTTTTGAATATTTTGTAGATGCTTTAGTACGTAGAAATAATAATAAAACAGATACATTTACTCCACAGAAGATAATCAGATTGTTATTTTTAACAGTTGGTTTGTATTCTACAGATGAGAATAAACATCTAACAAAAGTTTTCAATAAGTTTGTAGCAAAACCATTTGGTCCAGTAGAATCTGATGTATGTGAGTTTATTGTAGATGATATACTATCCAAATATACTTTTATTAATTCTACCTGCGAAATAAAGAACGTTAGTATTAGTATTGATTTAGATAATGATAGTAAACAAGTGGTAGATGATGCAGTGAATTTATTATTTGAAAAAAATCCAAACATTCTAAATTACCAACCCACTCATTTGGTAGATATAGTTCAGAAATGGTCATGTTGGAAAATTTGTTATGACGTTGCTTTAACAAATGGTAATTTTAATATAATAATACCACCAAAAATGATAAGAAATAGTATTAAATACTATGACTAAAATAGAAAAAAATGTTTCAAATATAACTTATTGTATGAACGAAGATATGAAATCTAATGATAGTTTTGATTACGATGCAAAAATCAATGAATTAAGAAAACTCAATGAACGTCTTGAAAAATTTGAAAAATTTATTGACCCTGATTCGTTGATGACTATAGATGAATATATGGAAATGTGTGATATGTTTTGTGGCGGTTCAATAACTGGAGGTGGTTTTACTCCTGGTGAGCCAACTCAATCTGATGATTGTTATGTGACTAAGGGCGACCCTAATCATGGTGGAGAAGATAATTTGTAGTACATAAAAAAGACGGGCTAATGATTTTGTTTCACAGCTCGTCTTTGTGTTTTTACTGTTGTAATGGCAAAATTTTATATAAACCATTCAATCTATCTCTTTTTGTTTTATAAGCATCAACAAGAGATGAATCAACGTATACCGTTAAATCTGATTTATTTCTTATATTAAAACTAAAATAATGTGAAATAACGTTTATATCTTTTGTTCCCATTATTTTTATTTCTCTAAGTTTTTCACAATCACTTAGAAACAAACTTTCTTCTATTCTTATTAATGAAGATGGAAAAGTTATTGATTCTAAGTTATGACACCTATTTATAGCACCATGTCCAATTTCTTTAACTCCTTCAGGTATAATTAATTCTTTTAATCCACAATTATAAAAAGTATAATTACCTAAATCTTTTAATTTATTTGGCAAAGAAATATGTTCCAAAGATTCACAGTTACTAAAAGTATTTGACTCTAATTTTGTAATATTATTAGATAATGTAATACTACTAAGTGACGAACAATTATAAAATGCATAATAACCTATTGTCGTAACACTATCTGGAATAATAACCGATGAAAGATGTATGCAATTGTAAAAGCTTTGTGCATTAATAGATGTACATTTATTAGTGATTATAGCTCTTACTACATCTTGGTTGTAAGGATAAATATCATCCCTACTTAAAGTTTCTTCTCCTGTAATATATACAGTAGAATTATCTTTCAAAGTCAGTACGCATAAAATATCAGATGGTAAATTATAACGAGGCTCTACCCCCCCCCCCATTTGTTCCTTTAATAGCTGAAACATAGGGAGTTATGTATTGTTCGCTTAATTCGTAAGCACCTCTTTGTTCGTTATTATCAAAGAATTTTAGAAATTTTGACATATATAATTTATTATTTAGACTTATTTATTATTTTATCTAAGTTAATGGTCTTACTTCAAATGTCTTACCAATAGAATCTCTATATGTTTTATAAGTTTCAACAAGTGAAGCGTCTACATATAGATTAGTTAAATTGTTAGTTAAATTAGTTGGTAATAAATTTGATATATCTTTCTTACCGATAATTTTTAATTCAGACAAGTTATAATTACCTTGAAAAGTATCTTCGTCAATCCGTGATAGGGAATCAGTTAATGTTACACTTTCTAAAGTGATACACATATTAAAGGCTCCTTTTTCCAGTGAATTTATGGTATTAGGTAATATGGCTTTCTTTAGATAAACTAATGCATATATACTTGATGTCTCCACTTTTTTGACACTGTTTGGTATAATTAATTCTTCTAATCCTGATATTTTACTAATATTTGAAATTTCTGTTATTCGGTCAGAAAACTCTACATTTTTAACATTACCGAAATCTATATCTTGATGATTAGCATTAAAAAAAGAAAAATCAAAAAGTTGATTTTGTTTATAAAATCTTTTAATTGAAGAATCTTTCATTATTAATTTAATATCTGGGACTGAATTATAATAAGTGTATATCTTATCACCCCCCCTGACGATTGAAACATATGGTTCTACGTAATAATTACTACTTTCAAATGATTGTCTTTCGCTATCACTTGTAAATAATTTTAAATGTTTTGTCATAATGTATTATAGTTAAAATCTTATTACATATAAATATTTGTAATTGTCTATTAATCATACAATATTTTTTGACTTAACTTTATTGTTAACATTGATATTTATTAATAAAATATCTTATAATGAAAAGAAGAGTTCTAATAAGTGAACAACAACTTAAGAATATAGTTCTTAATATTATTAAAGAAGAGCAAGGTCCTTATGGTGATTTTAACGGTCACATGCTTGCTTTGATAAGGACATTTGAAGAAGCGAATACATATTCTGAATACGCAAATTGGAATTTTACCAAAGATAAAAATACATTCCTGAAATTTATACGTTCTGGTGGTTATTTCTATTTTATATTAAAGAAAGACTTTGCTTCAATACCAGAAGAAGAGGGAGATAACACACCATTGGATGAGTACGGTCTATCAATGATTGCTGTGTCATTTAGAAAAGATGGTGAAATTAATAGCGTTACAAGCAGGTGGGGTCATAAGAATGGAGGAAATGACAATATAATGACTTCTAAGCAGCTTTCTCAACTCATTGGTACTGATATATACTCTGTAACAAAAAATACCGTGTATAACAATATTTCTTATCCTAAAGATTGGAGATATATTAAGAAAATAGCAGATAGATTAATGCTATTCTATGATAAATCTAAGAATGATTATTTGGTAACTGATAAATTCTTAGAAGATGTAGAATATTTTCATGGACGTGATGCAATCGTTTTAAATAAACAATTTGATTTTGGAAGAGATGTAGTTATAGATTTAACCAAAGAAATTAAACACGATTTAAGAGATAGCGAACATCATACAAATAATTTTAAGTTAGTGAAGAATTTGAAAGATGGATTCAAATTGCTTTATGATGAACAAGCAAACGATTATTTAGTAACAGACAAAAGTAATTCACTTAAAAAATATTTTGCTGGTAAAGATGTAATAATATTACATGCTGATAAATCTTACGACGTATGTGCAACAAAGAATGGTCTATCATTTGTTTCTCAATCAAGAACAATGCGAAATGCGTATATAAAAGATAATATTCTGTATATTGAACTTGGGAGAGTCATTGTCAAATTTGATGCAAAAACAGGTAAAGAGATTGGTAACGAACCAATAAATGATTTTTAACATATTTTATTTATTGAATCTTTTGATATATTATGTTTTTTCTATATCTTTGCAGAGAATTAAAAAAATATATGTTATGAAGAAATATGTATCAAAGCAAATTTTTTGCATGGCGGAACCTATGAAATTAAAAGATGTTCCTGATGGCGTACTTCCATTCAACATTGATTGTGATGAAGAAATGGATGGGTATTTGGTGGAAAACCATAATAATGAACTTACTTGGACTCCAAAGTCATTTTTTGAAGAGAACTTCACTTTAGCAGATTCATTCATTGATAGAATGAAATTAGAATTGGATGAATTGGATGACCGTATTTTGAAACTGGAAAAGTTCATTGAAAGTGATGCTTTTAAGACTTTAGAAGAAACGGATAGAAATCTGTTGAATGAACAACTTGAAGCCATGCATAGCTATTTAGGTGCTTTGAGTTGCAGAATGGAAAGAGCAATTTCCAACTAAACGAGGGGAATAGTTTAAACACATAACTTGATAGATATATTTCTGTCAAGTTATTTTTTTGTTTTTAATGTCAAATTGGATATTTATTTTTATATATTAAATTAGAATAATGAGAAAAATTATTATAGGGGAAAATCAATTTGCAAGTTTATTTAATAGAAGCCGTTTAATTACAGAGAATCGTGCTTCCAAGAATCAATCGCTTGCAAGACGTATGGTTAGAAACTTGTCACCTAATATAGATGATAAAGAGTTTACCGAGAAAGTATTACATGATATTCCAAGCGTGCGTAAAGAGAATTTTCATTTGTTTCCAGCCGTTGTGAGATTTTTACTTCAAAATCCTAAATCTATAAATGCTGACACGCTATTAAAACTTAACAAATTCATTAGTGTTGCAGCATCCAAATCTAAGGAATTAAATCTTGACCAGAATCTTAATGGAATGACATTGGATGAGTTCTTTAGAAACTTTGAAGGTTATGTACATCAAACGGATAAGGCTAATAGAGAAAATACTGTGCATTATGGAACAAGTAATGGACATAATAATGGTTATACAATTATTCCTATTCCATCATTTTCAGAGGCATCTGAATATAGCGATTATACCACATGGTGTGTAACTCACCGTTCACAGGATTTCATAAATTATGTCGGTATAGGTAAGGGTCTGTTTTATTTCTTATTGAAGGATGGCTTTGAGAAAGTTCCAAAGAAGGTAGGAGATAATGCACCTTTAGATGAATATGGACTTTCAATGATAGCTGTTTCGTTTAATGAAGAGGGTGGTATTATATCTATTACGTGTAGATGGAACCACGATAATGGAGGTGATGATAATGTTATGACACCTGAACAAGTTTCTGAACTCATAGGAAGTGATATATATTCTATCTTTAATCCAGACGATATACAAAATAAATTTTTGGAAAATGTTGAAATTATAGATGAAATGAATGATGAAGATTTTATGCTTTGTAAAAACAAGGAAAATGGTCAATTATTTGTTTCCTCTAAGGATTATCAGCATCAAGTTTATTTTAAAGATAAACCTTATGTCTTCTATCAAAGCGGTTATGATGAAAATGGAAAACGTTTCATAGCTTTAGTTACTAAAGATGGTAATATTTTATTATCTTCAGATGAAAATTCTCTTACATGTGCCGAGTGTGATAACTTATTATTTATTGGAGATACTGATTTGTCGGATGGAAGTGGTATATATAACGCTACAACACTTGAACGAATAAATGACGAAAAGTTACATGAAGTAGATGATAAAGGGGCTGCAATTCAATTATACAACCAAGATGAATCTATTAATTACTTCGTTAAATCTACTAATAAATTATTATTCAATGACTGGTTGGATAACGTTTCTACTGTTCCAATTGGAAATTTAATAATTGCTTTTGATGGAAATATGTTAACATTATATACATACGATACATTTGAAAAAGTTATGGATTGGGTAAATATATTAGCTTATTCAAAAGTAGATTATAGAAACACTATTTTCTTGGTTGAGAATAATGGTTATTATCTTATTTCAAACTATAAGGGAATGTTAAACAAAAAGCCAATTAATAAGCTTTTTAAAATAGTAAATCAAGGAAGAATTAATGCAAGATATATTGCAAAATGTAATAATGAAATGATAGGTATCTCACAAGATTTTGCAACAACAATGCCAGTTAATGAAGATGAATTTGCTATTATCCGTTATGAAAGTGAAATAGTGGAAGCAAACTTGTATGATGAATTTATAATGCATAAGAAATAATGAATATACACAAGATTATAATAACAGAGGGTCAATTTTTAAACAATTTCCATAATGGTTGTTTAATCACAGAAAACCGTGCGTCAAAGAATCAATCTTTAGCACGCAAAATGGTCAGAGACTTATCTCCAAATTTGGATGATAAAGTTTTTACTATGAATGTTTTACATGATATTCCAAATGTTAGAAAGGCTGATTTCCATTTATTTCCAGCAGCTGTAAGAATGATATTATACGCTGATAGTGATGTTAATGGAGATTTAATACAGAAGTTAAACAAGTACATTGGCGTGGTTGCACCAAAAGCTAAGGAATTAGGTCTTGACCAAAATGCCAATGGGATGTCTACGGATGAGTTTTTTAATATGTTTAACAAAGACGTAAATAAAGAAACTGATTTAGAAAGACAAGAAGCTGCTAAATATTTTACGGGAGATAATAATTTTGGTGGATATGATATTGTTTTTATTCCAGACTTTGAAACGGCTCACCAATATGGAGATTATGTAGATTGGTGTATTACGTATGATGAAGGTAATTATAATCAATATACAAACAATAAAACTGGATATTTCTACTTCTTTTTAAAGAAAGGATATCAAAACATAACAACGGATGACGTTAATGAAAATAAAGCACCTTTAGATGAATATGGACTTTCAATGTTAGCCGTGTCATTCTATGAAGACGGAAACGTAAACACAATTACAAGTAGGTGGAATCATGAATTAGAGGGAAATAATGTTAATGGAGACCATGTAATGAGTGTTAATAGTTTGTGTAAATTAATTAATGCTAATATATATCAGATATGTGTTGATAAACGTCCTAAAAAAGAAATTCCATCATCATGGAAATTAATTAAAAATCTATCTTATGGTCAATTTTTATTCTATGACAATGATAAAAAGGATTATGTTGTTTCTGATAAAAATATGCGTAGAACAGAATATTTTGATGGTGAGAAGGCTTTAGTATATGATGGGTTTGGAAGAGATAATTTTGATGCTTTAATACTTACTAATGGTGTTGTTATTGGTGGTAATGATATTTTTCTTGGAGAACATTTCTTTGTGGGAAACAAGTTATATGTGACATTAGACTTCAAAGTATATGAAGTAAATAATGAAACAGGACAATTAACACAAAACCCTAACTTGAAAAGATTCTCCATTAGAAATGGATACATTCTTGTAACAAGTAATGAAGATAAAATGAATATATTATATCCTGATACAAATCTCTTTCTTTTTACTGAATGGGTTGATAATATTTTAGCATTTGGTAAATTAGTTCTCGCTCAAAAAGAACAATCTTATTCAATCGTTGATATTGCTGAACGCAGTTATTCAAATGAATGGTTAGAACGTTATTTCTTTAATCGCTCTTTTTATGTATTTAAAACCCAACAGAATCAATTAGTTGTATATACTTCTTTAGACATGAAACCTTTTGGAATTGTTGATGAAGCATTTAAAGTAGATGATTTTATGATTGCTGTTAGGAAAAATGATAAATATTATTACTTAATATTGAAAGATAAAACTGCTGGAGTAAGCGTTCATACAATACCAAAAGAAGAATTTGAAATATATAAATAAACAGAATATTATGAATAAAAAGATAATTAAAATAAATGAAAGTCAGTTCTTACGTAATTTTGCAGATGGACATCTAATTACCGAAAATCGTGCTTCTAAGAATCAATCATTGGCACGTAAAATGGTACGCTCTATTAATCCATCGTTGAATGATAAGGAATTTACAGAAAATGTATTACATGACATCCCAAATGTAAGAAAAGCAGATTTTCATCTTTATCCTGCAGTAGTAAGATTTGTTCTAAACGCAGGTAATAGTCTTGATGCGAACACTATATTAGAGTTGAATAAATATGTTGGTATCATAGCACCAAAGGCGAAAGAATTAGGTCTTGACCAAAATGCTAATGGTATGTCAATGAATGACTTCTTTAGTCAGTTCCAAGGTGATGTATCACAGAGTGAAACTAATGACCGTGAAGCCAGCGCACAATATGGTGATGATAATGATGAGAATAATAATGGTTATGAAATAGTACCAATTCCAAATTTCGATAAAGCACATGAATATAGCCGTTATACTGATTGGTGTGTCACACAAGGTGAAGAATATTTCTTACGTTATACTAACAATGGTTCAGGAATATTTTATTTCTTATTAAAAGAAGGTTTTGAAAATGTTCCGAGAGAACAAGGTCCAAACTGTCCATTGGACGAATATGGTCTTTCAATGATAGCTGTTTCATTTAGGCATGATGGTTCGATAAATACAGTAACTTGTAGATGGAATCATGATAAAGGTGGTAACGACTCCGTAATGACTCCAGGACAGCTTTCTAAATTAATCGGGGCTGATATATACGGTATTTTTAATCCCGATAATATTCAGAGTTTACTCCCTGAAAACATGGAAGTTTTGGATTATGATTTGAATTATGGTTTGAAGTTGTGTAAAAATACTACCACTGACAATTTGTACATTTTTAGTTACGACTTTAGTGATAATATATGTTTCCAGAGTAAAGACTATGTTGTCTATCAAGGTAAAACTGATGCAGGATATGATATTTGTGCTTTAATTGATAGAGATGGACTAATTTATGAAACAGCTGAAGGTGATGAATGGATAGACACGATTGAAAATAATGGTCTTTTATATGTTGCCAATACAGATACAGAATCAGATGGTGGTGGAATTTATAACGCAAAGACCATGGAAAAGTTAAGGGATATTTCTATTAGGAATTTAGATAACTATCAAAATATACTTATACTAACTGATGATGATGGTTATAAGCAAGTAATAAATAAAAAAACTAATAAGTCTATCTTTAGTAAAAATATAGACAAATGTGTATATCAATATGGAAGATTAGTTTGTTTTAGAGATAATCAAATTTCCGTCATAAATACTGATACATGCGAAGATTATATATGGTTGGCAGATATAATTAGCACTATTGGAGAAGGTGAATATAAGTTATATTTAATTCAAGACGAAGATGGAATGTTTGTTGTTTCTGAAAAATTTGGTCTAATAACTCAACTTCCAATAGAAGAAACATTTTATGTTCAACCAGCGCAAGGAGTGCCAGACGAATGTGTATACTTGATTATGTGTCAAAACGGTGGTATAGCACTAAATCAAGATAAAGTGTTTTTCTCTCACGTTTCATCAAATGACTTCAAGAAACTCAATGAATTTACAACACTTACATCAATGGATATTAGAGAAATATTTGGATAGATACATGAAATGATGTGATATTTTAGAGTTTAAACATACGTATCAACGCACGGCCCTCATTAAGGAAGGTTATCATAAATGTTAATTATTTGCGTATTGTAAGTGTTTGATAATCAATATGTTATAATATACATATATAAATACAAAAATATATAAAATTGAGGCGTATTCGCGAAACATGTTATTCAAAAAAATATTTTTATAAATTAAGAGAGAAGCGATAATCAAAGTCGCTTCTCTTTTTTGTTTTTTTTAACTTTTATTATTTGTATGGTAAAGTATTTTTTGCTATCTTTGCAGCAAATAAAATTATACATGATATGGATTTAATTGGAAATGTAAATAATACTTCTTATGGTGTCGCAATAAATGGACGTGATGATGTTAAAATAATTAGTTTTTACATCAACCTGTCTGAAGTTAGTGAAGAATATGGTAACATTGTTATACGTGTGGATTCTGTTTCTAAAGATGATAAATTAGATGAAATAGAAAAAACAGTTATTGATGATTTAATGATATTCAACTGGATTGAAAGAGAGAACAAAATTCTACTTTTGCTTAATTGTATTGCTATGTTTTATTTTCGCAATACATCTAAGATTAATATCAGTGATTTGCCTGATTTATTACATTTCGCTTTTAATAGATTTTTTGATTGGGATATGACTCAGTTTTCTTTTAGTGAAGATTTAATAAATTTTAGAAAATTCACTATCCTGTCAATCCCTTGTACTGAATTGCAAATAGCTTTGTATGATGAGATGATAACCTATTTTAAAAACAGAGGGTTATAATAATAATAATAATATACATTTTTTCTTATGGTACACAAGTCAAAACAAAATAGACATATTAAACAACTCTCGTATTCTGTTGATAAATGTAAATGGAAATATTGTTATGGAGATGTTCTCCAAGTATCTTATATTTACGAGCCAATTGATGAAAATCATGGGTTGGTAGTTTTACAAATTACAACAACATTTGAAGATGATACAATAGATAAAGAAGTTTATACATATACTTTATGGGAATATACTACTGAACAATGGATAGAGGAGGAAGATAAAATAAATTTTCTATTACAAAAATTCAACGACTATATTTTACGACATCCAGTGGGTATGAAATCAATCTATGCGTTGGATTTATTTAAAAAAATACCTTCTATTATTTCCGAAGAGAACTTTGATGAAAAGAATGTTAATGAAAAATATATAAGAAATATTCTGTCACAGATAAAATTAATATATCAAAACTTATGAAAGAAAAAGAAATAATCTATCCAACAAATATTCAAGTGTTTGAGGATGGATTGATATTGGGGGATTTGTGCCTTACGCAAATGAACTGTCATTTTAACATTTCACTTGGACGTATAGAACTTGATATCCAATATCATCATAAAAACAAAGTAGTGATAAAAAGTTATAAAACATTTATTACAATAGAAGAGGGAAAAGAAACGTTTAAAAAATTGTTACCACGTTTTGAAAATATTGTTAGAGAAGCAGAGAATATATGTATTACAAAATCTATTGTACTTAAAGATATGGTACCTAATGATTTTCTTCTGGAGGCTGACCTCGCTTTATGTACAATTAAAGAAACTTTTGCACAGTGTTTTTTTACATTATTTGCACGCTTTCAAAATACAAAAGATAACTTTGACGAAATAGATAATGCATCTACAATACTTGATGTTATTAATAAAGACGAAAAATTCTATATTGACGATTTCACAATTAATCATTTAGAATGCCGTTTTGATGTATTCCATAATTGTTTGTTAGTAATATATAGGTATGCTTACGAGAACGCTAATAATTTTGTTCGTTCTGAAACATTTAGAGTTCTTAAAAATGAGAATCTTAAAGATATAATAGATTATTATCCAATATTTAAATTAGCTGTATTTGCTGGTTTAAATAATGCTAAACGTGAATATTTGGAAACAGAACATTATTATTGCGAAGAAGAGGCAATAAGAGAAGAACTTAATAAAAGCTTCTTGGTTACGTATGCACATGTTCAAGTATTAAAAGAATTAAATAAATAAATAAATGGTAAATAATATGGAAGGAAAAATTGAAAAATTCCCTATCAATACATGGCTCTTTCAAGGTGGAATCCATTTGGGAGATATGTATATCAATAATATGATGTGCTTTATCAATCCAGAAGAAAAATATATTCAAGTAGGGTATACATGGACCACTGATAATGATTTAGAAGAAATTTATTTATTGAGAATTTTCGAAAATCAATCGGAAATGGCTTATAATCATCTTCTTCCAACTTTCGAAAGTATTGCAAAAGAAGTTGAAAAGAATATTAAAGAATTATCACCTTGTTTCAACCGTGATGAAACTAATCTATTTCATCATTTTCTCAAGAAAGAATTTGAATCTGCTTTCTTTAAAGATTATGCACGTGTTTTGGAAGAAAAGATGAATAATGATGACGAGGAATCAAAGGTTTTATCCCCGTATACAATTGGTGTGACGGTAGATGAAAATGTTAGTGACATGAAATTCTTTAACATAAAATTTATTGCATGTGCATTTTATCCCGAAGATAATTTCGTTAATGTTAATTATGAATATGTATTGAAAGATTCTTACGATAAAGAACAACATACAAAGTCTTTTAGAATATTCTATGGTTCAAAAAATAGTGAAATATTAGCTTTTTATGACTACTTTATAACTGCAGTACACGTAGGATTAAAGAAATCTTGTCTTATGTGTGACGAAGCTGGTAGTATTGAAGGTGCAATGAAAGCAATTGAAATAGAATTTGAACAAAGTTTTTCAGCAATATATGGTTTAATTCAAACAGCAAAAACAATATAATCACTAATTCATAGTTAAAATGGAGAGAATTATCGAGTTCTCTCCATTATTTATTTATATACATTTATAATGTGTGCACCCAACTTAACTCAAATAACTTAAAAACCTAATGAAATATATTATTAACCTAAAAAGAAACGATGAATTTAATGATATTAAATCTTCTATCAACAAGCCGAATGTTATCTTAATAAAAGAAGATAACAATAAACTCATTTATAATTTTATAGAGAAACTTAAAGATGTGTATAATTTGGTAACAATACACGGAGATAGTAATGATATATTCATTTCAACAGATGATATACATTGCGACAAAAATCTCTCTCAAGTTATGAATAAAACTATTAAAATCAATAGATATGGATTTCCAGAAAAATGGCAATTTAAAGATTACAATACTTCTTTAACAGCACTCGATAGATATACTTTAGAGTCGCTTATAGCCACTTATAATACAAATCTGATAGATAAGTTGTCTTTGACTTTTAATGGGCTTAGACGCAAGGAAAATAAGAGTATAAGAGATTATGTGGGACAAGTGACATCGTTTATTGATGCAAGCGGAAATATATTTGTTATTCAATATAATAAAGAAGACAATAAACTAACGGTAAATGACTTTGAAATGTATAAAAATAACTACGTTCCAGATTATAAAATAAAACTTATGATAAACATATCAGATACGTTATGATTGAGATATTTATATAGTAAATAAATAATTCTCAATGAAACACTTTAAAGCAAAGTTAGTTGCAACAAAACCTAAAACAGAATAATAAATAAAATATTAATATAGTACTATAAATTATGAAACATCTTAAAATGATAGATACACAAGAAAAAGAACAAGCATACATATTGTCAAAAGATTATCTATCACCTTATGTAGGTCTAACTCTTGAAAATAGCAAAGTCACTTATTCAAGACCTAACTCATATATTACAATTACGGTTGCTGATGGACATGAATTAGAAATAGAGTTTCCTCGATTAACAGGTTATCCTGAAGAAGTTACTCTGGGGGGGGGGTCGCATAAACTTGATTTAATAAGCGATTATCCTTACTCATTTCAATTTAGTCGAGGATTACAATATCTAACAGCAATTAACTTCGATGAATTTACCACTTGTGGAAGTAAATTACGTAATGATTCAATATCTTATCCAACTTCTAACCTTGATAGTCTATGTCAAGGTTGTACTTCTCTCACTGCTGTACATATTCCTAAATATTTTGAAGTTATTCCCTCAGGCATATTTAACAACTGCACATCACTTTCAAGCGTGACAATTGATGAAGGTGTAACTGAGATTCTTTCAAATGTATTTAATAGATGTCCATTCAAAACTATAATATTGCCTGAATCATTAGAAAAATTAGGATACAATTCAAATCTCCCTGAACTTTCAACGATAACTATACCTGAAAATGTAAAGTCTCTTGATTCTGGGTGTTTTTCTTTTTGCCCAAAACTTAAAACGGTAACATTTAAATCTAAAAATGTTGTTTATAATATGTCCTATGGTTTAAATAGTGAAGAAACTAATTTGGAAACACTATATGTACAACCTAATTTGTTGGATGCTTATAAGACCCATGATGGATGGAAAGCAATAGCTAATAAAATAAAACCAATAGAAGAATAAAATAAAATAAAATAAACAATAACTTAATTAAATAAAATTATGAAATACATTAACACTTTTAATTCAATGACAGACTTTAACAAGGATAAACAAACGAATCTGAATCAACCACGTGTGGCACTTGTTAAAGAAAATGGGGGGGGGGGAGACAAGCTTTTCTATATTAAGTTTAAGTTTTATACTTATAAATATACCTCATTACTTAATGGTGAAAGAGGAAATTGTATTACCGTTGAAGATATACCTGTGAAAAGGACGGCACAAGATATACCTAATGATGAAACAATAAGAGGACAGGATGCATATGATATACGTGGTATTGCAGAAGTTATTCCTATGAGTAATGATATTATACGTAATCTTTATAGTCATTTAACTGTTACGCCCGACTCTCTGGACTTAATAGATAATGGTAATTTAATTACTAAATTCACTTTAACAGGTCTAAAGAGAAAAGATAGTGACCAAAGGGATTTCGTGGGAGAGATTGCTTGTTATCTGGATAACGACAATCAACCAGTCTTATTTAAAGTGGATAGAAGTAATCCTGACCACCCTACTGTCTTATATACATCTGATTTTTCTAATTATAAAGATAACTATGAAGTAGAGAAACGAACAAAAGGTATACAAATTACACGTGACTATTTGTAATTGAATAAAGTGAATTAATAGTATATGAGAGAATGTGAAAGTAGATATATTACTTTTTATGTTCTCTCTTTTTTTATATTATATTTATTAATATAAAATTTAATTTTTAATATAAACGAATGATTAGACGTAGAATAATAATTACAGAGAATCAATTTTCAAATATATTCTTTAATGGTAGATTAATCACAGAGAATCGTGCTTCCAAGAATCAATCTTTAGCAAGAAGAATGGTTAGAGAATTATCACCTAATATAGATGATAAGGACTTTACCGAGAAAGTGTTACATGATATTCCCAATGTTAGAAAGGCTGATTTCCATTTGTATCCAGCTGTGGTAAGATTTGTATTGGAAAATGGTGATAAACTTGATAACGATACAATTCAAGTCTTAAATAGATACATAGGTATCATAGCACCCAAAGCCAAAGAATTAGGTCTTGACCAGAATGCCAATGGAATGGACCTACAATCTTTCTTTAATCAGTTTAAAGGTGATGTATCACAGAGTGAAACTGATGACCGAGAAGCCAGCGCACAATATGGAAATAATAACAATGGTAACTATAATGGTTATAAGATAGTGACAATACCAAATTTCGAAAAAGCGAATAAATATAGTAGATATACTGATTGGTGTGTTACGCAAAGCGAAGATGCATTTTCAAGATATTCGCAAGAAGAATCATTCTTATTCTTACTAAAAGAGGGATTTGAGAATGTTCCAAAAGTACAAGGACCAAATTGTCCATTGGATGATTACGGTTTATCAATGATTGCTGTATCTTTTAGACATGATGGCTCTGTAAATACAGTAACCTGTAGATGGAACCATGATAATGGTGGTGGTGACTCTGTAATGAGTCCAGCACAAGTTTCCAATTTAATAGGAACAGATGTTTATAAATTATTTAAACCTCATTTTGAACTTTTGTATACTATAAATCAGTATGGTCTGTATATTTACAAAGATTTAAACAAAAATGATTTATTCGTTACTAATTACAATGTAAATGAAAAAGATAGACATAATGTTATAAAATTTTATTTTAAACATAAAACATATACTATTTTTAGGGGTTATGATAAATCAAATAGTTCTTTCAATCTTTTAATTTCTAATACAGGTAAAATACTCGAATATAGTAATGGATATAATTCTATTAAATGTGTGCAAAAAGATAATCTGCTTTTCGTAAATAATAACTCGCAATGTGAAATTTATAATTTAGATACATTTGAAAAAATGTCATTTAATAATATAGATACACAAAATATTAATATAGAAGGACAAACTATTTTCTTAAACAATAGTAATGGAGAAAAAGAATACATTTTGACAGGAAGTAATAATGGAATACCAAAATTTAATAGAATTATTGATATCCTTAAGTTACGTAGTGATTTTTATATAGGATATATTGACTCTGATAACAATATGACTATAATTGATAATTTATCAATTAATAAAGAAACTATAATTGATAATGAAAAAATTATAAATATTTCTCATGGTATATACTATTGTAAATCAAAAGAAGGAGAAGGAGTAAATCTAATAAATTATTCTCACGGTAAAATGAACTCTGACCCTATAACAGAAATGTACCAGATAAATTACCAAAATAACAATAATGGACCATATATATTAAAAAACCAGTATGATATTATAGAATTAAAAGAAAATGGGGAGTTTGATAAAAATCTAAAAAGTAGTGATTTTAATACAATGAAATCTTATAATATCTTAAGAAAAGTAGATATGATTTCAATAATTAAATCATTCCGTTAATTAGAAAAAAATATATTTGAAATAGAGAGAGAAACAATATAATAATAATATATTTGTTCCTCTCTTATA
>ERZ773051.33-NODE-33-length-118605-cov-7.186807_pt1 | contig 118605 bp, 105 predicted proteins | sample MGYA00580631_ERZ773051 | MGnify/ENA primary metagenome ERZ773051 (study PRJEB29015, sample SAMEA2738137) | human oral metagenome | biome: human oral; feature: human-associated habitat; material: saliva | place: China | collected 2204 ... | reverse complement strand
TTACGCTGCCGCTTGCCCGTCGCGCCGGATTTGTCTCTGCGGTTGAATCATACGGCCCGGCTGTGCGCGACTTGCGGCGCAATCTGGAGGACGCCGGCTTGAGTAACGTTGATGCCATCGGCGGAGATGCAGGACGTTCGTTCCCCGACACCGACGCGGATGTTATCGTAGTTGACCCGCCACGTGCGGGGCTTGCTCCTGATGTTGTGAAGCAGCTCTCTGAGCAGAGTGCTCGTGCGATTGCCTATGTCTCATGTGATCCGGCAACCCTTGCGCGTGACCTGCGCCGCTTTGTTGATGTAGGAACGTTTAAGCCCGTAAGCGTCACACCCGTTGATCTTTTTCCTCAAACGTTTCATGTGGAGAATGTCTGTCTGATGTCGAGGGTTAAGTAGACTGATTAGCCCTTTTGCAAAATGGTATGTACACCTGTTTATTTCAACAGTAGTTTTAACCCACGGCGATATTTTGCTTCTATGAATTGTTGCTCGTATTTTTAATTATGTCTTTAATGTTTCTGCCTGAATAGAAAATACGAATAACAGTTACGACACTCTTCTCTTTATCAACGCAGTAAAAAGCCATGTAGTTATCAATAGATACTTTACGAATCCCCATAGAATACCAAGGCTCCCATGGAACAAGTGAATGTCGCATGGGCATTATATCAAGTGAACGAATAATCCTTCTGATACGAGATGACTGATTTTCTGCTGCTTTAGGAGCTCGTAAAATAAAGCAAATATATTCATATAGTTCAGTAAGATCCTGCAGTGCTTGTGGAGTATAAGTCACTTTATAGTGATTACTCATATACCGTATTCCTTGGAGAACAGCTGGTCTACTTCATCTGCACTATAAGACTTTCCTCTTGCAAGAGAGTCAACACCTTTTTGCAGTTCTGAATCAAGTTCTTCTCGTGTTAAACCACCCATTGCGACAGGTGTATGAACGGGTATGCGAAGATCAAAAGGCATCCCTTTTTGAAGGACAATTTGGCTATAAAGCATTTGTATTGCCGAGGATGGAGAAATTCCAAGTTGGCTCAAAATACTTTCCGCATTTTCTTTGAGATTGCGGTCAATTCGTGCATAAACAGCATTGGTATTTGCCATAAGAATTACACTCCTTTCTGCTCCCATTTTACTAAAACAACGCAAGATATTGCAAGCAATTGCAAGTAGTTATTACGCAATGCATTGATTATTTTTTGACTCTTCTGACGAATTATTTTAGCTGGATGTTATACTTCAGCAGACACCAAGCCCTTTTGATTACATTGATATTCAGAACCAGTCCACAAAAGTTGGGAAACCTATGGAAAAACAAGCACTTCTCGCCCAATGGCTACATGAACAAGAGATCGCTCATATCAAGGGGTGGGATTTCTCTCACATTAGGGACAGATATAAAGAAGAGAATGATCTTCCATGGGACTTTGGAAATATCATCAAATCCTATCTACGCGATACTGATTATCTATTAGATATGGAAACGGGCGGCGGAGAATTTCTTTTGTCTTTTCTCGCCAATCCTGAACATACTGCAGCAATCGAAGGTTATGCTCCAAACATCAAACTATGTGAAGAAAGACTTCTTCCTTTAGGGATAGATTTTAAGGCAGCTGACGGAGGAGATGAGCTTCCGTTTGAAGATGATTACTTCGATCTCGTCACCAACAGGCACGGTAAATACAACATACAAGAACTAAAAAGAATTCTTAAAAGTGGAGGTATGTTTCTTACACAACAAGTTGGCGCTGAGAATGACAGAGACCTTGTAGAGCTTCTACTAGGCAATGTCGAGCTTCCTTTTCCTAAAGCTTATTTGAGTATTGCCAGACAAGAATTCATAGACAATGGATTTGACATTATTGAGGAAGCTGAAGCCTATAGGCCGATAGAATTTTATGACGTAGGTGCTCTTGTTTGGTTTGCAAGAATCATTGACTGGGAATTCCCATACTTTGAAGTCAAAAAATACCAGGAAAACCTCTTTAGGGCTCAGAAAATTCTTGAGCAAGATGGTGTGATCAAAGGAAAAATTCATCGATACTACTTTGTGGCGAGAAAAAAGTAATATATCAAGGCAAATTGACACTATGATTCTAATTAGAGACAGTATTGATTTGTTCTTCTCGACGTATTTAGAAAGTAAGCTACAGAAAGTATCAGGCAGCTATAGATTTTTCGGAGATAGATATGAGAATTGAACATATCGCACTGTATGTAAATGACTTAGAGAGTGCTCGACGGTTTTTTGTGAAGTACTTTGGGGCAACATCTAACGACGGCTATCATAATCCTCAAACGGATTTTCGTTCGTATTTTCTCTCCTTTGATAACGGCGCACGACTCGAAATCATGAACAAACCTAACATGTCGGATCTGCCAAAAGAGATCAGCCGCACGGGATATGCCCATATTGCGTTTAGTGTTGGAAGTAAAGAAAAGGTAGATGCTCTCACTGCAGAGCTGAAATCAGACGGCTATAAAGTCATCAGCGGACCAAGAACAACCGGAGATGGCTATTATGAAAGTTGCATTATTGCCCTTGAAGATAATCAAATTGAAATTACTGTCTAAGAGGCAAACCGTACTTCTCGTGCAAGAATATAAACCCTACGTTTAGAGGGAAAATATACATTCTCGCCCTTCCTGTCGCATCTGAATGTAGATTGAGCTGCTGGACATAAGCCGACCATCTATTGGAACTTTCACTCTCTACTACTGGGTATCTAGATGATGTTCAGCTCTATGCTGGTGTATGAGGAGAGCTCCCGTGACTATGTAAGCATGCCAGAAGGTACTTCTGAGCAGCAGTTCCAATTCCGCTTTTTGCATCCCCGGTGCAGGAATCAATATAATGTCTATAAGAGCTGTGGAGGGAAAACAGCGAGGAGGATTGAGGTGAAACGACATGGCAGACATCAAGAAGGATAAACTGCAAATCCGTAACAGCACGATAGATTTTCTCGTGTTCACGAAAGACGCCCATGAGGATAGCATTGAGGTACGGGTACAGGATCACGATGTTTGGCTGACACAAAAGACCATTGCACAGCTTTTTGATGTAGACCGGAGCGTTGTGACAAAGCACCTAAAAAACGTATATGAAAGTGGCGAATTGCCTGAAGATGCAACTTGTGCAAATTTTGCACAAGTTGCGGATAATGGGAAAACCTATCACTACAAGTTCTACTCTCTATCCGCCATCATTGCCGTAGGCTATCGGATCAACTCCAGCAGAGCCACGCAGTTCCGCCAGTGGGCAACCAAAGTGCTAGGGTTTTGGCCAATCTCAGAAAGGTGTCTATGTAACGTCCAGCCTGTAAGCCACAGTTATATGTACTAGATGGGATAAACCAGCCTTTACATATTAATTCTCGCCCTTCTTGCCGCCCCTGAATGGAGAGTACTTGCTATGAAAAAGACGATCTGGGATTGGTATGCCCCCTTCTACAAACGAGCCATGCTTCCCGATAGGAAATCGTACCAATATATGTATGGCCGTATTTCACAAGTTGTGAAGGATAAGCTTGTTCTTGAGATCGCAACAGGGCCGGGACTTCTGGCAAAGCACATTGCGCCTGCGGCAAAACACATTACGGCTACAGATTATTCAGTCGGTATGATCCGAGAAGCACAAAAGGGAGAGAACCCGAAGAATCTGAGCTTTGAAGTCGCAGATGCGACCGACCTCCCCTATGCGGATCACGCTTTTGATGTCGTCATCATTGCAAATGCACTTCATATCATGAAGGATCCGGACAAGGCCTTAGCAGAGATCAGGCGCGTGTTAAAGAAAGACGGGATATTGATCGCTCCGAACTTTGTCAATCATGCCAAGGTCGGCTCACTCTGGACGTTTATTCTTAAAACCGTCGGGGTCAGTTTCGAACATCACTGGACAGAAGACACCTACCTTCACTATCTTGCATCTCAAGGGTGGAAGCTGACTTTCCATAAAAGCATCTCAGCGAGAATACCCCTCTGCTATGCCGAATGCACGCTAGAAGAGCAAAAGGTATGATGTGGTTAACTTATATGACGAATACGAATAGTTCTCTCAAAAGGAACCCGCAATGGACGGCAAGTTACAGATACAACCCGGAACAGCACAAGAAACACTCATCATTCCGCTTTATGCTCGAAAGAAATGTGGCGACAAGTTCCCTGAACTCTATAAAGATCCCGCTGCAGCAAAAATTTGTGACAGACTGGACTACGATTTCTCAGAGCTCGACAAGAAATATGACACAGCCCTCTATGAATTTGGTGCACTAGAAGGCGCCATGCGACAGCTCGACATGATGTATGAAATAAACGATTACCTGAATAGTCATCCAAACGCCTCGATCGTCTGTCTTGGATGCGGGCTCGACCTTGACCCCAGGAGATGTGGAAACCAACAGAATAGAATATTCAACGTGGACTTTCCGGATGTTATCGCCATGCGAGAAGAACTGGCAGGTACCGATCAGAGGGAGACCAACATTGTCTCCGACTTGACGAATCTCTCTTGGATGGATCAAGTCGATGCGCACAATGGCGCTGTTTTTTACGCAGCAGGTGTCTTTCACTATCTGAAAAAAGAGGACGTCAAAGCCATTGTCTTAAAAATGACCGAGCTCTTTCCTGGATGCAGACTCGTCTTTGATACGGTTGGCACTTTAGGGTACAAACTTATGATGAAAGCTATCCTAAAAAAGCATGGAATGAACGACTTTGGCAACCTGTTTTACACCAACGATGCCGTGAAAGATCTCTCTACCTGGTCAGATAAGATTGTCGTTTCATCCAAAGGATACATGCTTGGCTACTACGATATGAAATCGCGAGGCATCAAAGGCACTCATCGTCTTCTGGCACACATGGGTGACAACATAATGCACATGCAGGTTGTTAAGATAGAGATACTTTAACCTCGCCGTACCATAAAATAGTGCTATCTATCCGAGGCTCTTCTCGTAAAGACGAGCAACCTGATCTCCAATATCCTCATACCAGACCGGTCGTTCTTCCACAAAGCAAAAGCCGTTCTTGATATAGAGCTTCTCGGCCGGAACATTACCCTTCAAGACATCAAGCTGAACGGACTTGAATCCTTTCTTTTTACCGTACTCAAACATGTAGCGCATCATTTTTCCCGAAATTTGTCGTCCGCGAAAATCCGGATGAACGGCAAACAGATGTATTGTCAGCACCTCATTATCAAGGCACGCAATCTTCCAGTTCACGTCACGATACATCGGATCAGCGGACTCCTCCAGTACCACAGCCGACACTACCCTGCCATCAATTTTGCAAATATGGATCTCCGACTTCTCCAAGCTCTTCTTCAAATCGTCTTTGGCCGGATAAATGCCGTAGTGCCAGTCGGCACCATACTCGTCATCTGCCTATCGCTCGCACACCGTTTTGTAGAACGCACACACATCAGAAAAATCAGAGGCCTTCGCCACAAGATAGTCTTCCATCGCCGCTCCATATCTGTATCTTGTTCGTTTCTTCTCTCTCAATATAGCAGGCCGTTGCAGTAGAATGCTTAGCTAATCTCACATTGGACACAAAACGTTCAGAGGTCTGAAGGAGCTACATGAACATCGCCCTCATAAAACCAAGCGAGAAGAACAAAGCACAGCTCTTTGACATGATTGAAGAGTGGACACAAGACATTGAGACAAACCACACAAACTCTTCTCCCCGAAGAATTTTTCTGTATGACTATCATGATTTTGAGCGGTATGTAGAGCACTTGGAAACCAAAGAGACAACCTTGGACGGAAGAGTTCCCAGCACAACCCTCTTTTGTTTTGACTTCGATAGAAACATCTTTGTTGGAGCAGTTGATATCCGCCATTACCTCAATGAAGGACTTCTGTTAAGTGGCGGACACATTGGAGACGGTATCCGCCCAAGTGAAAGAAGAAAGGGATATGCAACAGCAATGATTGCTCTTGCGCTCAAAGAATGCAAGAAACTGGGGATTGATCGCGTTTTAATGTGCTGCCGCAAGGATAATATTGGCTCGGCAAAGTCCATTATCAATAACGGTGGAATCCTGGAAAATGAGGTCTTGGACGAGGACGGTATTCTCACTCAAAGATACTGGATTACTGTTTAGAGGTTCTTCTCGACATTCTGTAAGTCTTAGCAAAGGCCAGAAATCTGCAAAGTCAAGTAGAATAAAGGCGCACCAACGCGTCATGCTCGCGCCGTACACCTACGCAAAACAAGGGAGAGCATCAATGATTCAAGAGGAACTTTTTGCACTTCAAGATACGGAGTATGCCGCATTTCAAAGCAAGCTCACGCCCAATATCCCAAGAGAATCCATCATTGGCGTACGCGTTCCTCAACTCAGAAAGCTTGCTAAAAGGCTTGGGAAAAGCAAAGAAGCTCAAGAGTTTCTTCTCGCCCTCCCGCATGCCTACTATGATGAAAACATGCTGCACAGCCTGCTTGTTTCCGAGATTAAAGACTTTGACAGCTGTATCTCAGCGATTGATGCATTTCTTCCTTATGTCGATAACTGGGCCGTGTGTGACATCTTGTCGCCACGGGCTTTCAAAAAGAATCGCACGCGTCTTTTGACTGAAATTCCGAGGTGGGTATCTTCGAGCCATGTATATACCTGTCGCTTTGGTATAGAGATTCTTATGACTCATTTTCTGGATGAAGATTTTGACTCAAAATACCTTGAGATTCCTGCGCAAATTCACTCAGACGAATACTACGTTAACATGATGATTGCTTGGTTCTTTGCAACGGCTCTAGCCAAACAGTGGGACTCTACACTACCCTATCTTGAAACCAAAAAGCTGGACACGTGGGTGCACAATAAAACGATCCAAAAGGCTCGCGAGAGCTACCGAATCACCGCCAAGCAAAAGCTCTACCTCAAGAGTTTGAAGCAACAATAAACCTTGGAAGCGAGAAGATCCGAGAAAGCTTTAGGGCCTTGGGAGCAAAAACCACCGCTATGAGTCACAACTTCGCGAGAAGCGCAACGGGATTGTCTCCGCCTTGGAGCGCATAGGCCGCTTCTCGCCTAAAGAGGCTGCCGAGCTTGTACGAGACATCATAGTCCCTGGTGAGCCTTGGGGGTATCGCAATAAGGTGGAGCTTGTCTTTAAGCGAGATGGCCATAAGACGCTCGTCGGCATGCATGGCACGGACGGCCAGAGCATCGTCCGCATCAAGGACTGTCCGCTTTTGGACAAGACCTACGGACGCACAGTCGATGCGGTGAGCGGCGCCCTCTCCTATCTCGCCGGCTCCCACGGGCTTGATCTTGAGCGCATTGGCATCCGTGCTTCCCGCCGCACGCGCGACGTCGAGGTGGCGCTTTGGACGGCGCCGGGAGATTTCCCCGTGCCCAGGTCGCACGCGTATTGGGAGATGCCGTCAAGGCCACCAGCATCGTCCGCGTCATGACAAAGGGCCCCCAAAAGGCCCGCCGTATCGTGGGCGTTGAGAGGCTTTCTGGCGCGGGCTCGTGGTCGGAGCTTATCGGAGACGAGCATATGCGCGTCTCTGCGCCGTCTTTCTTCCAGGTCAATACCAAGGGTGCCGAGAAGCTCGTCGAGCTGGTGCTCTCTGCCCTCGATGTGAGCGACAGCGATGAGGCGATGGATCTCTATTGCGGTGCGGGGACGTTCACGTTGCCGCTTGCACGTCGCGCGGGATTTGTGTCCGCCGTTGAATCATACGGCCCGGCCATACGTGACCTGAGGCGCAACCTTGAGAACGCTGGCCTCGAGAATGTCGATGCCATCGGCGGCGATGCAGGGCGTTCCTTTCCCGATACCGAGGCCGATGTCATTGTGGTCGATCCTCCACGCGCAGGCCTTGCCCCTGAGGTCATAGACCGGCTCTCAAAGCAGCCTGCCCGTGCAATCGCCTATGTTTCCTGCGATCCAGCAACGCTTGCACGCGATCTGCGCCGCTTTGTTGATATGGGAACCTTCAAGCCGGTACACCTTACTCCCGTTGACCTCTTTCCACAGACGTTTCATGTAGAGACAGTAACATTGATATCAAGGTAAGCTAAGTGATTGCGATAGATAGCCGTCGGATATGATGATAGTGCTTTTCGCAAAGAGTACTAAAGGCTTTTGAATTTTGCGCTACCGAAAACAAGAAATACCAAAGAGGATCAACCATGGCAATGTCACCTTACTAGTAACAGTAAAGGACGGCGATGTGTACAAAAGTACAGACAGAAAAGTATTAGGATGGACTTTTTGCTACTACGACTAGGTTTTCTCAAAAGGACAAGGATTATACAAATACGCACCACATCATGCTCATTGACAGTGAGCGGCTGGTTAGCCTGATGGTTAGGTATAATTTCTGTGTTTCTGTTCGGAAGTCTTTTGAAATCAAGGCAATAGATACAGATGCACTGGCAGAATACTAGGACGAATAATTTTCAGAAGGAGCATGTTAAATGCCAAGTGGTCTTAGACTTGCAATAACCACCGTGGGTGACTTATTGCTGAATAATACAATAGTTAATGAAAAGCAGATCAACTGCCTCGGCAATTACGCCAGGATTGGAAGTGAGGCCAACAGTCAGGGCTCAAACTGGAGCCCAAAGTCAAAGCTGGATTATTACCTTGACGCATCGAAGAAGATACCTCGAATAAGCGTTGCATCACTGAAATTTATGATCATGATGCAAACATGCAAAGGAAATGAAGGGAAGCGCGAATCCGGAGCAGAATGGAATTTTGATGATATAAAGGATCATCAAAAACGTATGGTAGAACTTCTCTGTAAGTAAGGCTATCGGAGCAATCAGGTGCATCATAGAAAAAAGAGGGAAGAACTTATTTTGTCAAATAAGCGTGAACAGATCATCAAACAGTGGCTTGGTATGTGGTCGATGAAGACCGACACCGGTATTAAGGACATCTTTGCTGAGGATGCAATTTATATCGAAAGCTGGAGTCCAGAATACCATGGCGCTGAAAAGATTAAGCACTGGTTTGATGAATGGAATACCAGAGGAACGGTTCTGAAGTGGGACATCAAGGATTTCTTCCACAAAGAGAATCAGACCATTGTACTGTGGCATTTTGAGTGTCAGATGGACGGCGAAGAACCGAACGCCTTTGATGGTGCATCTCTCATCAAATGGGCTCAGGATAACCGAATCGCATATCTACAGGAGTTCGGCTGCAATGAGCATCGCTATGATCCGTACCGTAACGGAAATGAGCCAGAATTTGAAAGCACTAAAAATATGTGGTTTTGATTTCAGGGCTGAGGCGATGAGATTTCAGACTTGCTCCTGTCAAACGAAGTCTTGATGCGATGGGTGTTTTGATCGGATTGCATATAATAAGAGAGCCGAGAGTGTTGACCTGTTTCCACTAACAAACACAAGCTGAGAATAAAATCGAATAGTTCCGCTTACGGATATACCCGCGATTCTCGTTTACAGAGTTGAGGGTTCTTTTTTGTCCGATATAGTAATGTATCGTCCAAAACAGAGCATAAGTGGACGAAAATAGTTGGAAAATATATCAGTGTTGAAAAGCGGATAGAGGAAACAAAGGACCGCTATTACGATGCCCTTGAAGAGGCTGACACCGGCTGGCATGAGGAAAAAATGATTCGACTCCTTTTATCAGATATATGCTGCAGGTAATTCTGGCATGTTATACGGAATTTGAGGACCGAGTGGGATTAATGACTGAAAGAGATTTTGGCAGCACGGCATACGATATTGTAAAGAGGTACACGGAAGAAAAAATCGGGAAGTTTACCGGTGCGGAGGTTGTTGCCAATTGTCCGAGTATTGGGAGGTCATCTGCACTTTCTGCTTTGAAGAAACTTACTGAGGAAGGATCTATTATCCGAGAAGGAGCGGGTAGAAGCACTTTTTATGTTCGGGCTGACAGCAAGTGATTTTTGTCCAATAATATGTCAAAATGGATGAAAAAATGATGTGGCTGGACGAAATAATAATGACAAGAAATGGTTCCGTATGGAGAATTCATTATGAAATATGAGAAACATTTTGAAACGGAAACAGATGGTTTTCATGGCTCTTATTATCCGCTGAAGGGAGGAACAGACAAAGCCATCATAGAGATGTTTGGTGACGATACAGATGATTATCTGGCAAAAGGCGGGGTAAAGTATTTTCACAAGTTAGGGTGCAGTGTTATGACGATGTCTCCGGATAAGAAGGATTACGGTCATCACAGCTATCCTCTCGAAAGAATTGAAAAAGCAGTGGCTTTTCTGAGGGAACGGGAATATACGAAGGTTGGTATTGTCGGACTGTCAACTACGGGAATGCTTACGCTTGCAGCATCATCATACATTCCTGATATTACTCTTACTGTAGCGCTGTCTCCGTCGGACTTCATTATGGAAGGTTTCTATCAGGATCATAAGGACGGAATGTATGAACGGCCTGGAGATGGCGAATCAACCTTAACCTGGAGAGGCAAACCCCTTCCGTATCTTCCTTACGCATACAGACATCCTGACTATTGGAAGAAGATTCAGGCGGATACAAAAGCGTACGGAGATATGGTGGTAGCAAGACCTATGTTTGATGAGTCTGAGAGAAAGCATCCGCTTAAAGAAGAAGAGAAAATCAAGGTTGAGAATATAAGGGGACATATTATTTTCTGCGGGGCGGAGGACGATGTTCTATGGGATACCTGCAAATATATCCGAAGGATGATGGCAAGGCTTGATGAAAAAGAACATTCCTGTACCTTCGAGGCTGTACTGTCTGAGCACGGGACGCATTTTATTCTCCCTGAGGGAATGATGAAGCTGCTTGCTCCCGGATGGATAATTGATTTTTTTATCAAATTTGCTTTCAAAGAAGCGAAGGGATATATAAAAGAATGCCGGGAAACACGAATGGATATAGACAGGTGCATTACTAAGGCAATAGCTGAATGGTAAAAAGCAAAATTCCAGTTTAACGGGCTGAATAAGTACACGTGGACAACTTCCCTCAAAGCAGTTTTTGTGGGTAGTTTCTAAGCTCAAAAAACCGACAACCTCTGACATCAAGAGCATTGTCTCACGACATGTAGAGACGTTAACATTGATATTAAGGGTCGAAGGAAAATGGGTGCGAAAGCCTTTGTAATCAAGCGCCTTTCAGCTTTCGAAAGCTTTAGGGATGAATCGGAGATTTATGGATACCGTTGCTCTATACATCCATGGACAGGGAGGAAACGCAGAGGAAGCAAAGCATTACATCCCACTTTTTGAAAACTGCGATGTCGTTGGTCTGGACTATCAGTCAACAACTCCGTGGGAAGCAGAGACGGAGTTTCCGAAGCTCCTTGATGCTGCTTGTGAACCAGATCAATCTATAAAGCTCATTGCAAGCAGCCTGGGCGCATACTTTGCAATGCATGCCTTGTCAGGAAGAAAAATAGAAGAAGCCTTTTTCATCTCCCCTGTCGTGAATATGCCAAAGCTCATTGGGAATATGATGCGGCTTGCAAATGTGAGCGAGAAGGAATTGCGTGAAGCAGGCACGATTAAGATCTTTTCCGGACAGATCCTATCATGGGAATATCTTTTTTATGCAAGGAATCGGCAAATCAACTGGAGAATTCCTACACATATTTTATATGGGGAGAAGGATCATCTTACATCTGCCGGGGAAATATCTGAATTCGCAGAGCAAATCGGCGCAACACTTACCGTAATGGAAAACGGAGAGCATTGGTTTCATACAGAGGATCAGATGGCTTTTCTGGATCAATGGATCATGAACTCCAAGAAGAAACCTTGAATCTGAACATTAGCCAATGCCAAAAATAAAAAACTTGGAATGGAGAGTGCTTATGGAAGTTGATATCTCATGCTTTTCCTCACACTATAGCGTGCGTAGCTTAACAAGTGACGATCTAGAAGAAATATATGCTTTGTGCAGCAAAAACGGATTGTATTATCGGTATTGTCCTCCTTATGTGACAGACCAAAGTATTATTGATGATATGAATACCCTTCCTCCGGGAAAGAAAATGGACGATAAGTATTATCTTGGGTATTTTGATGGAGACAAGCTTGTTGCCGTAATGGATTTTATTGCCTCGTTCCCTTATGAAAAGGTTGCTTTTATTGGCTTTTTCATGACGGAAGTATCTATCCAAAACAAAGGTGTGGGAAGTGGCATCATTGATGAATTATGCGCCTATCTTCGATCTGTCGGATTTTCAAGGGTTCGCCTTGGATGGGTTAAGGGAAACCCACAAGCGGAGTATTTTTGGCATAAGAACGGCTTTGACGAAACAGGCATTACCCGTAACATCAACGGCTATACGGTAGTCGTAGGTGAGCGAGTTCTATGACTTTTAGTAGAAGCGGGTGTTGACCACACGTATATCGTGTGTGAACATTCTGGACACGGCCATCACTTTTGAATTCACGGAGGTGACCTGATGTCCTATGCAACAGAGGATGTTCTTCAGGAGTGGTTGGGCAATCTGAAGGGTTTAGATGTCGAGGTCAAAAAGATATTTGGCTGTCATTGTCTGTATTGCGACGGCCAAGCGGTCGGCTGGATACACGATACGATCCTGAATTTGCGAGAGGTCGGGCTTGACTATCTGCCGAAGGATATCAAGAGGCCAAACAAAACGGATAGGGTCCATGAGTTGGTCCTATTGACTATGCTGCTGCTGAATGGCTTCCACGTGCCGTTCAAAATACCGCAGACATCAGAAAAGGAAATGCATAACCAACATGGAGTTCACTGTAAAAGATATCTTCGTAATGGGGGTAAAAAAGAGGTTTCACCGCAAGAGCGTGGGAAAAAGACTCATTGCAGCATATGAAGAGGCAGCCAAGAAAATGGGTTACTCGTATTCACAAGTAAAGACAGTGGCGGCTGGACACTACCCGGAATATGACATCAAGAATCAGTTTTATGTCTCACTTGGCTATAAGCCCCTTGAGGTCTTTCCGGCATTATGGGACGAAAAGAACCCGTGTCAGATATACATCAAATATCTGGGTAACTAATGTGGCACATTTTATTTATTATTAGCTTAGGCTAACAACAACCGAACTGAATGCACGATGGGGTCGTTTATGACAAACAGAGTATTCGAATGAAAAAGGCTCATGTAAGGACAGACGGGTTTGAGGGGATACTGTTTCCCGGCCGTGGGGACAACCATCGGGTCATGATTGTGATGTCGGGATCCAACGGTGGGATGAGTACCACAAGACATGAGGCACGGTTCTATGACAGAAACGGAGTCCCCTCGTTGGCACTTGCCCTCTTTGGGACAAAAGAAACGAAAAAAGACTTGGACAGAGTCCCTGTGGAATATATAGAAAACGCCATAAAATGGCTAAAACAAGAGGGCTATCAGAAAATCGGTGTAGACGGAATGTCAAAGGGCAGCGAGATCGCACTGGTATCAGCCTCCCTGTTTGATGAGATAAGCTGTGTCATCGCCAGGGTCCCCTCTCATTTTGTCAGTGAGGGGCTGATCATCACCAAGGGAACCTCCAAAAGGCCGTCAGGCACTTCCTGCTGGTCTTATCATGCACTTCCACTCCCCTACGCCCCATACAAATGCAGGGAGTTTGACCTCATACAGATGTTCATTCAGCAAAAGGAGCTGCATGTCATCGATTTCAACCGCGATAAGGACGTCACCTCCGAAAGCCTAATCCCAATCCAAAACATAAAGGCACCGATCCTTTTGATCTCATCAAAAAATGACAGTGTCTGGCCGTCCTATGAAAGCGCAACCTATATTGAAAAGCATCTTGAAGAGGTCGCTTATGCCTATCCCGTCCAGCATATGGCATGCGAATATATGAGCCATGCTGCAGTGACACGCACCTCTCCCCTCTACAGGCTTGCATTCAAGACAGAACGACAGCATCCAAAAGAATACCGAGAAGAGCGGGAACGGATGAAACAAACGATTCTGGATTGGTTGGCCCTATGGGACAGGGAAAACTGAGCATTGCAATCATGGGCCAAGCTGCTACATAGAGGATTCGAGGGCCTTCTCGTAAAGATGGGCAATAAGGTCTCCCGTATCCTCATACCAGACCTCACGCTCTTCCACAAAGTCAAATCCATTCTTTACATAGAGCTTCTCTGCCGGGACATTGCCTTTAAGCACATCAAGCTGTACAGACTTGAATCCGTTCTTCTTGCCGTACTCAAACATGTACTCCATCATCTTCCTGGAGATCTGACGGCCGCGATAGTCCGGATGGACGGTAAAGAGATGTATGGTGAGCACCTCGTCATCAGGGCACTGTATCTTCCAGTCCACATCGCGGTACATCGGGTCGGCGCTCTCCTCCAACACTACCGCAGATACGATCTTCCCATCGATCTTACAGACATGTATCTCTGATTTCTCAAGACTCTTTTTGAGGTCCTCTTCAGAGGGATATATCCCGTAATGCCAATCGGCACCGTACTCGTCGTCTGCCTGTCTGTCGCAGATCATTTTGTAAAAGTCACAGATCTCTGCAAAGTCCGAGCTGCTTGCCTGAATGTACTCCTCCATGTTTCCCCCATGCCCATATAGTAGGAACTTACACTCTCCAACAAATCCATGCTTTCAGACATAGCCGCCAATACTGCATACTATGATTAGGGCATAAGTTTATATCATCTATGGAGGCGGAGGTTGCAATGACAATCCAAGAAGAACTCTTTTCTCTTCAGGACACAGAATATGCCACCTTTCAAGGTAAACTCACACCCAATATCCCAAGAGAATCCATCATTGGTGTACGCGTTCCTCAGCTTAGGAAACTTGCTAAGAAACTCTTTGGGAGCGACGAGGCCCAAAAGTTCCTAGGTGTCCTCCCCCATGCTTACTATGACGAAAACATGCTGCACAGCCTGCTTATATCCGAGATTGAGGAATTCGATGAGTGCATCAGGGCGCTTGACGTGTTTCTCCCTTTCGTCGACAACTGGGCAGTATGTGATATTTTGTCTCCAAAAGCGTTCAAGAAAAATCTCAACCTGCTGCTTCCCAAGATTCGGCAATGGGCTGCCTCAAACCATACGTATACCTGTCGGTTTGGTATAGAGATGTTGATGACACACTTTTTGGACGGCTATTTTACTCCCAGCTATCTGGAAATTCCTGCGCAAATTCACTCAGACGAATACTACATTAACATGATGATTGCCTGGTTCTTTGCAACGGCTCTGGCCAAGCAGTGGGACTCTGCACTACCCTATCTTGAAACCAAAAAGCTGGACGTATGGGTGCACAACAAAACGATCCAAAAGGCTCGCGAGAGCTACCGAATCACCGCCGATCAAAAGCTCTACCTCAAGAGTTTGAAGCAACAATAAACCTTGAAAGCGAGAAGAGCTTTGAGTTTCTCGGGACAAGTCTTAGGCTAGGGTTTTAGACCTTGAAGCTCGACTTTGAGGGTTCGAGGGCTTTGGGACTCCGGCTTGGTAGTCCTGGAATTTTTGCTTTGAGAGCAAAAACCACCACTAAATGCTCGCTCGCGCATTTCCTCCTTTTACGATGTTTAGTGGTGGTTTTTCCCGTAAAAACGATATTTAGTGGTAGTTTTTCCGGGATTTGAGCGTTTAGTGGTGGATCAAATCACCACTAAACATCCAATTTGGTACCAATTGCCTACACCACGAGAAAACCACCACGAAAGCAAAACGGCTGCCTGCGGATTTGCAGACAGCCGCTCTGGCATGTGTAGCACCATAAAATCAATGCGAAAAAACACCCTAAAGAGAAGCTCTTCTCAAGAGAGACGAAGAAGAAGAGAGCCAGAGGAAAGTTGAAGAAGAACCAAAAGAGAAGCAAAAAGAAGCGAACCACTAAAACAGAACGTCGAGAAACATAAAAGGTTAGTCAAAGTAAACTTATGCGCAGGTAAACACGCATATAAAAAGCGTTGCATCAGACGATAAAAACGTGTAAAAACTTTATATGCAAGTGTAATCTGCTTAGCAACAATTTACGTTACACTTGAGCCAATAATTTCCCAAGTAAGGGGCTTGGGAATTAGTGAGAGGATAGTACAATGAAAGCAACAGTTAATGAGGATTGCATCGGTTGCGGTCTTTGCGAAGGCACCTGCCCAGAGGTCTTTGCTATCGGTGACGACGGCCTGGCACACGCTATCGAGGAAGAAGTTCCTGAAGCTGCAGAGGACGCTGCACAGGAGGCTTGCGACGGCTGCCCCGTTACCGCCATTGAGCTCGACTAGTCCTAGTCGCATACATGTCAATTGCAATGCAAGACACATCGCACTGCAATCCGGCTGATAATCAGCTACCATGTGAGAGTCGCTTCGGCGGCTCTCATTTATTATGTATTCACGCAAAACATCAAAGGAACACCATGATCCTTGCATCTCAATCTCCTCGCCGCCTTGAACTTATTGCATCACTGGGCATCACACCTCAAGTCATACCTGCCGACATTGATGAGTCTCGCAAACCCAATGAGACTCCCCTCGCGTTGGTCAAGCGACTTGCACAGGAAAAGGCCATAGCGGTTTGCCGTCACTTGATGGACAACACTCAGGCTGTCGAGAAGAACAACGAGATTGTCATTGCAGCCGATACCATCGTGTGGACCGAAGATGGGACGGTTTTTGGAAAGCCGAAAGACCCTGAAGATGCCAAACGTATGCTTCGAGAGCTTTCCGGCAAGACACACTTTGTTTCTACCGGTGTGACACTGCGACGCTTCAAGGCGTTTGCATCGCCTTCACCAAAAGGAGCGCCATCGGTAATTGCCGTTTCGTTTGTACAGACTACCGAGGTAACCTTTTATGAGCTCTCAAAGGATGAGATTGCGGCATATGTAGCCTCCGGAGAAACATCAGACAAAGCAGGAGCCTACGGCATTCAAGGTCGTGGTCGCTTTCTGGTGCAAGAAATCAAAGGCGACTATGAAAACGTTGTTGGTCTTCCCGTATCACTTCTCGCCCGAGAACTCGTCAAGTTCACCGGTAACCACAACTATCTTGAATGTGCACTTGAGGGTAAGAGTCATCAACCAGCAAGATAGGCTTAGCTAAGACTCTTACGGGATAACCTTAAGATACGGTCACACTTTTGTGCCATCTCCATATCGTGAGTAACGACTACAAGTGTTTTCTTAGCATCACGCGTGGCTGAAATCAGTGCACCCATAACAGTGTCGGCCATCTTTTTATCCAAAGAACCTGTAGGTTCATCGGCTAAGATTAGGTTTCCTGGCTTAAGAATAGCCCTGCTTATTGCGACGCGCTGTTTTTCTCCACCCGAAAGCTCATTAACGGTAGCATCCAGTTTATCCTCTATGCCAAATCTTTTGAGCATCTGCCTGGTTTGGGAGTTCTTTTCATCCTTGGACAGTTTGGTATACCGGAGCGCCAGAAGAAGGTTACTGCGTACTGATCGGGAGTCTATCAGTGCAAAGGACTGGAAAAGATAATTGATCTCGCTTCTGCGCAGAAGCATTGCCTTATTGCTGTTTATCTTTGGGTATGCGTTTCCCGACAGGCAGATCTGTCCTGAATCAGGAGCATCAAGCAGCCCCAATATATTCAGAAGCGTTGTTTTCCCGCAGCCGGAAGGACCGGTGATCGCAATGGTCTCGCCTTGCCGGATGTCAAAGGTAAGCTCGGAAAAGATCGTATGCTGGCCGAAGGACTTTGAAAGGGACTCAACATGAATATAGGAATACACTATTGCTCCTTTGAGACGGTTTCCAATACGACGCTTGCTGATTTTCTGCGTACGGTATCGAATATGACAACGTTTGAGATAACAAGAAGGGCAACGCCAACTACCAGGCCGGCATTACACCTGCATATACCGCAAATAGTAGAGCCTAGCGCTATAGTAAGGTTTACAAAAAGAATCTCCCGCTTGTACATATCCCATGTGCTGAATCCCAGTACATATTTCACACCGATCTCTCGTGCGTTCATCCTGTTGACCACGTTGATAAGACAGACAAGCATGATAGCAATGGTAACTATCATCATAATGAGAACGACTGAGAAGAGCACAAAGAGATCTTCTAACGTCTTTGAGAGGCCGTTAATGTAGTTTTCTACGGTTGCAAACCGTGCTTGTAAGGAATTCTCATTGAGGGAGACAGAATTTTTGTCATCCAGTAATTTTGAAGCGGCTGTCTCGTTTAATTTGATGTAATCGTTTTCCAATCCATCTGCAATGAGACTTTCTGATTCAAAGGGAACCATATTGTTTGCTGTTATAACAGCTATAACAAAATTATCGGCTGTGGCAGGCTGGTCTGCGCCTGCACTCCACGTAAACAGCTGTTGCGCACCGTCATAGGTAGAGAATTGATATTCAGGGTTTTTCATAAAAGTAGTGATTATGTTGGAATCATATGATCTGTGAGAATTTTGCAATAGTCGCTCGATTGCCGCTTTCTGCGTGGAGCCTAAAGACGTAGGCAGAAGATATACACGCACTCCGCTTTCTGCCTTTGCGATATCTTCATCAGAAATAGGAACCCCGATCTGTTTTAAATAGGATGGAGACGCTGCCAAATACCAGAATGGCTTAAGATCTGTGTTGTGCGGCAGGCGTGCCTGAATAGCAATGTCAGTATAATAGCTAACATTTGCTAAAAAAACTCCGTCATCATGTTCATGAGCAGCATACCAAGTGTACATATCTTTGCTGTAATTCATTGGATTGCCCGTGAACCTACCATCATTTAACGTATAGTCTTGAAGCACATACCAGTTGCTATACTCACTCCAGGTAGAGCGTGTGTGAATGACGCCTTGATACATTTTCAGAGGTTGGTCAATGTAGAGACATCCACTAAAGACTGCGACCAAACAGATCAGATAAGAAACAACAGTCAAGATATAGAATCCTCGCCTAGAATATCGGCTGGCAATAGCGTCAACTGGCTTTATCGCAATAAAAGGAATAGAGGCAATCCCCATTGAGAACACAACCACAGCCACCGGCGGCAGCATAGTGATACAAACATATCTGAAAATCTCTTCATTGAGAGTAAACCCATCTAAAGTTAGATATGCTCCTATTGTGCTTATGGGAATCACTACAAGTAACAATAAAACCTGCCAAGAAAAAAGCTTAAAAATATAATCGCTTTTGCTCCAGCCAAGCATCATATGTACACCCAGTGTTTTCAATTCAAGCAAGGCAAATGTCAAAGTAAGCAAGCAAAATACTATGGAAAGTATAATAAAGGCTCCACCACTGAATATGTAAATCAGACCCGGAATGGAAGTTGATCCTGACAATCTGGTGGTCAAGTTTTCTTTGCTGATACCAGTAGAAGAAGCTATACTGTCTACCAGCTTCTGAAAATCTTCTTGATTTAAGCCAATGACTTTACAGGAACTTCCCAATTTATTTCCTGATTCAAATCGTTCTATGCGAAAGTAGACACCGGAACGTACACTTGGTAAGCCAGCGATTTGTTTGAACGCATCATTACCAAATCCCGCATAGCTATCAATATCTCCGGCCGCAACCTTTTGTATCAGGTCCTTATTCACTATAGGTGTACCCATAAGAGTTAACGGCTCAAATGAGATGTTTTGTGTACTGGATGAGATAAATATACTGAAAGTATAAAGTCTGGAGCTTGTTTGCTGAACCGTTTTACTTTGACTGATAAGCATAAAATCATGGTCGTTTGCAAAATCCTGTACAGCAGAGACAAACTGGCTCTGTTGTTCGTCAGTTAATTGTGAGGTAAATATTTCATGTTCCTCAGACAGCCACGAGGTAACTTTTCTGGAGATGATAACTTCTAAGATGCCCTTAGCGCAGATACAGGTAGAAATACTGAGGCAAACAATGATGATAAGACTGGCTATAATGCGACCCTTTTTCATGTGAAGTATCTCCATTGATTGAGTATATAGAGAATAGATTCTATGTATATCTTTGGGATATACATGTTTCAGAACAATAAGGAAATTACGTGACCCACATATTAGATTGCAGATCACGTAATTCTTCGGGTATCTCATTCGCTAAGAGCTAGTTAAACTTCACGACTTTCTGCGCAATGTGATAGCCACCAAGCGTCACAAAGCGACCAACACGTCCTGGCAGGTTGCATGCTATTCCCACAAGTCCATGGCGAGCATGAAGATACATTCGTCTGTCGTAAACTCGCAGTTCATCCCACAGTTTTTCAAGTTCGTCCATGGCATCGTCGCGATCGGACATCTTCGAGAACACCGAACAAATAGCCATGATAATTGCGAAGTAACTCATCATATACTTACGCAAGCGCGGAGAATCTACATCATCGTACAGGTGATAGGCATGCATCATAACCCGAGCTACACGCCAATAATGATCCACGCGGCTGGTGAGAACCTTCTCGTTTACGGATTGATCGTCACGGCCGATAAAGTAGCGATACAGGTCAACGTCCACATAGTAGATGGTCTCAACCTTAGGAAATGGCACATAGGCATACACGTTGTCAACATAGAATGTGTGCGGCGGCATCTCAATTCCTGCTGCACGCAACACCTCAACGCGATACGTAAGCGCATGCATGAGAAGATACTGCGAGAGCTTAAAATGTCCCAGGTCTTCCCAACCAATAACGCGATTGGTTGGAATTGCGGCACGATAGTCCACGAAGTTTTGCGTATTGTCTTCAACATGCTCGTAAACGTAATTGGAAAGCACAAGGTCAATGGGCTTCTCGCCAGAATTTGATGAAGCGGCAACAAACTCACGAAGCTTATTCAAAAAAATCTTAAGCGCCTCTCCGTCAACCCAGTCGTCGGAATCGATGTTTTTGAAATACACGCCGTCGGCATAAGCTACTGCCTTCATGACCGCAATACCGTGACCGCCGTTTTCCTGATGGACTGCCTTAATAATGTTTGGATAACGCGCTGCCCATTCGTCAGCCTTGGCGGGCGTATTGTCCTTCATCGAGCCGTCGTCAACGATAACAATCTGCACGTCATCGGCATAGTCTGAACCCTCAAGGATCGACTCAATGCAGTGATCCATATACTCTGCGGAGTTGTAGCACGGAATACCAAACGTAATGGTCTTTTTCATAAGTGAAGACTCCTTCTGTGCCCTGTTTCTATGCCTGATTGGCAATGAGTTCGTCGGACAGCTCAAGTGCGGAGGCAACAACACCGTCCATGTCGTAGTAGCGATACTCCGCCAAGCGTCCGACCGGATGGAAGTTCAACACGTCTGCAACGCGCTCGCGATATGTGCGATACAGCTCCTGACTTTCCGGCTCAAGAATAGCGTAGTAGGGAGTCTGGCCACTTCCGGGTTCATACGCATGAGAGTATTCGCGCATGATGGTGGTTTTACCGGGAACAACCTGACCTGTCATATTCTTGAACTCGGTGATGCGTGTAAAGTCCTCACTCACGGTATAGTTCACCGTACCAACGGGCTGGAACTGATCTTGATCCAGCGTCTCAAACTGCATGTCGAGCGTACGATACGGCAGCGCGCCCAAATCCAGTCCAAAGAGCTCATCAAGCGGTCCGGTATAGATAACCTCGCCGGTAAAGGGCTTATCGCATACAGACACATGAGAAGCATCGATCTTCATAATGTCACGCACGTCAACGTCAAGAAAGACGTCAATCAAATCGTGGTCGAGCATATTTTCAAAAAGCTTGGTATAACCCTCGGCCGGCATGCCCTGGTACTTTGCCGTAGGAAAATAGCGATCATCGTCGCCGACAAAAACCGGAACACGACCCGTAATGGACTTATCAATCTGATCCGGCGTTTTCCCCCACTGCTTCATGGTGTAGTGCAGAAAAACGTTCTCATACACGTAGTCGGCAATCTCTTCCAGTTCGGGATCGTTCTGCTCGCGCAACTCCATGATGGGAACTTTGACGTTCTCGCCAAAGACAGACACGAGCTTCTGATAGAGCTTCTCGCCACGCTCTTCACCAAAGGCAAGCTTGAGCGAAGCGTGGTTAAACGGCACCGGCATCAGCTGGCCGTAAATATTCGCGCGAACCTTGTGCTGGTAGTTTGTCCATTCGGTAAAACGCGAGAGGAACTCGTGGACCCGGTCGCTGACGGTGTGGTAGATGTGCGGACCGTACTCATGAATCAAGACGCCCGCATCATCAATCCGATCGTACGCATTTCCGGCAATGTGTCCGCGGCGCTCGATAATTGCGACTTTAAAATTGCACGCTTCAGCCATACGGCGGGCAACAACGGAACCGGCATATCCGGCGCCGACCACCATGACATCGTAGGCATCGGGGTTAAAACCAGCAGGAAGACCGTGCATAATAGCCATGTAAACCTCCATGAAGCGCCTTCGTTTGGCGAGAAGCGCCTTCCGGTGACAGTATTTCTCGTCCCTAATTTTATCACGCACTCCTATAATGAGGTTCGTATGGCACAAATTACCTTTTTGATAGGAGTTCTTTTCATGGGAAAGTTTCTTGAACAGATGAAAGCAGCCGCTCAAGCTGATAAAAAAACCATCGTGCTTCCCGAAGGTGAAGATCCCCGCACCATTGCGGCCGCAAAGGTCATCATCGCCGAAAACCTTGCAAATCTTGTAATCCTTGGAAATCCGGATGAGATTGACGTTTCCGGTGCAACCGTTATATGCCCTGCCACCGATGAGCGTCATGAAGCTTATGCGCAGAAATTTGCCGAGTTGCGCGCACGCAAAGGTGTCACCATTGAGCAGGCTCGCGAAACCATGAACAACAACACCTATTTTGCCACCATGATGGTCAAGATGGGCGATGCCGACGGCCTTGTTTCCGGCGCCTGCCACTCCACCGCAGACACGCTCCGACCTGCGCTCCAGATCATCAAGACCGCTCCGGGAACCAAGCTCGTTTCCGCGTTCTTCATTATGAGCACGGACAAGCCTGAGTTTGGCGAAGACGGTACGCTCCTCTTTGCCGACTGCGGTCTCAACATCAACCCCAACGCCGATGAGCTTTCCGAAATTGCCCTCGCATCCGCGCAGTCTTGGCGCGCCTTCATGGATCAAGAGCCGCGCGTGGCCATGCTCTCCTACTCCACCATGGGTTCTGCCGGAGGAGAAACTGCCGAGAAGGTCCAGGAGGCAACAAAACTTGCCAACGAGAAAGCTCCTGAGCTGGCACTTGACGGTGATCTCCAACTCGACGCCGCAATCGTTCCTGAAGTGGCAAAGCTCAAAGCCCCCTATTCCAAGGTTGCCGGCCACGCCAACATCCTCGTCTTCCCAACGCTTGAAGCGGGAAATATCGGCTACAAACTCGTACAGCGTTTCAGCGGTGCCGAGGCTTACGGTCCCCTCCTTCAGGGCATTGCACGTCCGGTCAATGATCTTTCCCGTGGTTGTTCGGCTGACGATATCGTAGGTGTGGTTGCCATTACCGCCGTTCAGGCTCAAATGGCCGTTGCAAGCGAGAAGAGCAAATAGTGAGTACACTTGTCACCATCTCTGATGGCACACTCTCCGCTTCCGTTGATTCTTTGGGAGCGCAGCTTATGAGCGTTTGCCTAGACGATACCGAGTACCTCTGGCAAGGAGATCCCACGTGGTGGCCCAGGCGCGCTCCCATTCTCTTCCCCATCGTCGGTGTTTTACGCGATGGGTGTGCTCAGTCAGCATCAGGCCCCGTCAAGCTGGCTCGACATGGCATTGCCCGCCTTTATGAGCATCGCATTGTAGAGAAGTCTTCAGAGCGTGTGACATTTGAGTTGAGTGATTCTGAAGAAACGTGGTCAGCCTATCCGTATCACTTTGTGCTCAATATGACCTATGCCGTTGAGGATGGCGTCCTCACACAGCGCTATCTGGTACGAAACACCGGCCCCGTTGATTTACCGTTTGTTCTTGGCGGACATCCCGCCTTCAGAGTTCCCGTCCCCAAAAACAACGGCTCAGAACTTCCCGATTACGAGCTTGCATTCACGCGAGCATGGACGTCTTTGGGTCCCTCCATTACGCCAGACGGTCTGTGCGATTTCGAACATCCGCAACGCCTGATCACTGATTCGGATTCTCTTCCGCTCTCATGGGAACTCTTTGACCGCGAATTAACGCTTACACTTCAAGACGTACCGGATCGTCGCGTGGCGCTGCTGCCTCGTGAGGTTTCCCGCGGTACACACGGAGTTGAACTTACTTTTGAAGGCTTTGACTACCTGGGTGTTTGGTGTGCGGGTTCAGGATGCCCCTTCGTGGCCATTGAACCTTGGACAGGCGTCGCCACCGCTCTTGATGAGGATGATGTCTTTGAGCACAAGCGCAACATGACGCTCTTGTCGCCAGGCGAAACGTTTTCTCGCGCTTTTACCATTCGGCCGTTCTAGCTGCAGAGCATCCTGGTCTCAAAGACCTGCGTACGTGTGTCGTCTTGGTACTTGCACCTGCACGGTACGAGTCCTGCGCGAGCTTCTTTTCGATTTTCGTCCCTAATTGAGCGTTTACGGGTGATTTGATTCACAACTAAACGCTCAAATTGGCGAGAAAACACAACTAAACATCACTTTTGTCACTTAAAAGCACCCGTAAACCAGTGATTTGGGACGTAATTGTGATTTGAGCCAAATCCTACAAACCTTGAGCTACATAAAGCTCACTGTAAGAGTTTTCATTCTTTCCCGTTAATGCAACTACGCGTTCCACCTCTTCAGGCCATGTGTCCATACGAAGACCTTCGAGATTGGAAAACCGCGCGCACGTACCGCAACTGCTTGAGAGAAAACGAGGGACAGGCGTGAGCTCTACCTCAATGCCCTTCTCGCGACAAAGCCTTCGAAAACTTATGGCTCCAAAGTACGAAAAGAAAGTTGCAAGATAGGTCATACCTGTCCTCTCAAACACATAGAACATATAGTGCGGTGTCTACCAACACAGCGACACGGTGTCTACTTGTACAGCGACGCAGTGCCTACTTGCACAGTATCTACCTGCGCAGCGACGCAGTGCCTACTTGGCAATATCCAGCGTCCACTCGCCGTCGTTTTCAGTAACGTTTACCGTATAGCCCTGGCTTTGTGCGTAGCGGGTAACGTTCTCGCGAGCGGCCAGTGCATCCACAATCATACGATAACTATCAGCTTTACTCGCCATAGCTTGGCTTATCATAACTACCGGCTCCGGACATGATAGCCCGCGTGCATCAAGAGTATCCATGAGTGCTCCGTTTCAAATAAAATTTCAAACCAATTACGCTTTGGATTTGCCAAAGGTATTTGCACATGCAATAGCAACCGCTGCCGCCAAACAAACAATAACGGCAATTTCACCGGCACCGGTAGGGCTTTTACCGCTCGCTGCAAGGCCAAAATTGTGGCAAAACGCCGCACCAACGGTGAGTCCGAGAATGGCAATCGCGGAGTCGCCGTTGCCTTCACCGGAAAGAATCATCTGGCGCAGCGGGCAACCGCCGAGAAGAACTGAGGCAAAGCCAACCAAAAACAGGCCAAGGAAGTTCCACAGTCCATCGGTATGGGCTACCGGCTGACCCTCAAAACCAAGCTTGAAGAACTCTTTACCTGCAACCGCACCCAAAACAAGATTTGCGATACATGCGGCCACCAATACAGAAACAAAGCCCAAAAGCAGGCGATTCTCGCGGAACAGAATAAAGTCGCGAACGCTATTGGTCGTGGCAACTACTCTTCAGCGTATAGCGTTGAGGATACGGTCTTTGAAACGCGAGAAGCACTGGTAAAACTCTTCCATGGTCCAAAACCCTCAAATGTCATCTTTACCAGAAACGTCACCGAATCGCTGAATTTGGCACTCAAAGGTTTGCTTAACCCAGGTGATCACGTTGTCACCTCATCTATGGAGCATAATGCGGTGATGCGCCCGCTTGTGCAACTTGAAAAGAAAGGCGTTACCTTTGAGCGCGTGTCCTGCTCGCCTGACGGCACACTTGATCCTCATAAGGTAGAAGCAGCAATAACGCCCAACACAAGAGCCGTTGTTATGACCCATGCCAGCAATGTTTCAGGAACCGTGCTTCCTATTAAGGAAGTCGGAAAAATCTGCGCTTCTCGACACGTACTTTTTATTGTGGTCGCCGCTCAAACAGCCGGTGTTATCCCCCTCGATATGCACGCCATGCATATCGATATGCTTTGCATCACGGAGCACAAGGGACTTTTGGGACCGCAGGGCATAGGAGCGCTGCTGCTCACCGATGAAGCTGCGGCGCAATTAGACCCTCTTGTCACGGGCGGCACCGGATCGATGAGCGACTCCGAAGAGATTCCCGCAACCCTTCCCGACCGCTTTGAAGCAGGAACGCCTAATCTTCCCGGTATTATGGGGTTGCATGCAAGCCTCGCGTGGCTTTGCGATCGCGGGATAGGCTCCATATATGCCCATGAAATTGAGCTCACCGCCTCATTTTTGAAAGAACTTGAACCTCTCAAAAGAGCCGGTTCTGTCAGCGTCATAGGTCTGCCCAACACATACGGACGCGTAGGCGTTGTCTCCATTCAGACGCCCGGCCATGACCTGGCTTTTGTAGCGCGCGATCTTGATGCAAAGTTTGGCATTCAGACACGCGTTGGTCTTCACTGCGCTCCCTCCGCGCATAAAACTCTGAGGACTTTCCCCACCGGCACGATACGTTTTTCATTCGGTTGGGCAAACACAATGGCAGACGTTGACACCGCAATTTCAGCACTTAAAGAAATACTCGGTACGCACACAGGCATACCGAGTATGTAAAGAAAGCTTCAAATTGTATACGCAGCGATTACTTTCCTAAGAGCTCCTGAACGTCGAGGGCGATCATATATTCCTCATTTGTAGGGGCGACAAGAACGCGGATCTTTGAATCGGGTGCGGAAATGTCGCGAACCTCATCAGAGCGAGCCTTGTTCTTCTCCTCATCAATCTTGACACCCATCCACGCAAGTTCTTTTGCAATGCCCAGGCGCATCTCGGAAGAGTTCTCGCCGATACCGGCAGAAAATGCCATGGTATCAAACCCGTGCATGGATTGAGCCATCTCCATAATGAGCTGAGAAGTGCGGTAATAGAACATATCAAGTGCCAGCTGGCAGTTCTCATCACCCGCATGAGCTCCGTCTTCAATGTCACGAGAGTCGGAATGACCGGAGAGCGCCAAAAGACCGGACTTCTTATTCATCATCGTATCAATCTCGTCAATGGAATAACCGCCGACGCGGGAAAGGTAGAAGACCGTTGCCGGATCAAGCGTGCCACAGCGGGTACCCATGATAAGGCCATCAAGCGGGGTCAGGCCCATGGTGGTGTCCTTGTCCTTTCCGTCCTCAATGGCAGAAAGTGAAGCGCCAGAACCAAGGTGGCAACTCACCAGCTTATGCGTTTGTCCGCCCGTAAACTCGTCTACCGCACGCCAAATATAGCGGTGAGACGTGCCATGCGCTCCGTACTTACGAATATGCAGCTTCTCAACCACATCGCGTGGAAGCGCATACGTATAGGCTTTTTTCGGCATGTTGTAGTGGAACGAGGTGTCGCAGACGACAACATTGCCCACTTCGGGGAACATCTCGCGACAAATCTCAATGACGTCGGCCTCGGCATAGTTATGAAGCGGAGCCAGCGGCGCAACTTCACGGACCCAACCAAGTGTCTCATCGGTAATGACGGCAGACTGGGGGAAGTACCAACCTCCCTGAACAACGCGGTGACCAATGCCGTCAATGGGCTGATCCACGGTTTTCAGAATGTCAAAAACGTACTTGATAGCCGTTTTGTGATCGGGAAGCGCCACCTCAAGCTTCTGCTTCTCGCCACCCATTTCTTCATGACCTACAAATGAACCGTCGATGCCGATACGCTCACAGTTTCCCTTTGCATACACCTCACGTGTATCAACGTTCAAAAGCTGATACTTGAGCGACGAGCTGCCGGCGTTAATGACCAGTACGTTCATGACTCTCCTTTTCTCAAGGGACAGCCATGTCCCTTTTACTTTAACAACCGCAAGACATCATACTCCCCCTGCACAGAGGGCGCACGCATCATTACCATTTTACCGACAAATACCCAAGGCTCAAACTCGCTCGCGAGAAGAACTTAAAACTCCTTCTCCCCGCACGTAGGATTAAGCTGTTTTCCTCCGAGAATATGGAAGTGCAGGTGCATAACGGACTGACCGCCATCTGAGCCTGTATTTGTTACAACACGAAACCCAGACTTACGGATGCCGGTTGCATCAACCACCGCTTCTGTTGCCTTGGCTACGGAAGCAAGCGTCTGTGCCGGAACAGAATCAAGAATGTTTTCATGATGTGTCTTGGGTACCACCAGCACATGTACCGGTGCAAGAGGATGAGCATCCTTAAAGGCGACAACATTTTCATCTTCATACAAAAACTCTGTGGGAATTTCTCCGTTTGCGAGCTTGCAAAAAATACAATCGGACATTAGATTTCCTCTGCTTTCGTATACGTAGATATACGTGGATGACTTATGCATGCATGGGCGCTACTATGACTCATGCACGTATGGGCTTACTATATGGGTGTTACTCATTCACATAGGCCGTAGAAGGTGCCGCCGTGGTATCGGAGATTTCAGATCCGGCCTCGGAGGCATCCAGAAGAACCCTGACTTTTTGCTCGGCTGTATCAAGACGTCCACGCAAATCCTTCACCAGCTCTACTCCCCGAGTATACAGAGCAAGCGACTCTTCAAGTTCAAGATCGCTTCCTTCCAGCTGGCGCACAATCTGTTCAAGCTCAACCGAGGCGTCCTTAAACGTTAAATCTTTGATATCTTTCTCAGCCATAAAAGCTCCTTTCGCGCAATATGCGCAACCTACGCTTCAATTTCCGTAACATGTGCAACGAGTGAACCCTCGGCAAGCTTCACGCGTATGGCTTCGCCCTTTTGAGCGTCATGGGCATTTTTAAGAACATGTCCGCGCTCATTAGTTGCAAGAGCATAGCCTCGACCCAACACCTTAAGAGGTGAAAGTGCTTCAAGCTTTCCTGCCGCTGCACTCACCCGCGCTTCGTATGGCGCAAGCAGTCTTGTGGCGGCCGTCTTCAAGCGATCGGCGCTTTGCGTAAGCGCCTGTTCTTTTCTGTTGAGCGCCAGAGGAAGTGCGTCATGAAGACGCTGCTCCGTTTGCAACAAATCCGACTTTCGCGACACAAACAAATACAGAGGGTCCGACAAACATTTTCGCTCAGCCAAGGACAAAAAACGAATCTGACGTTGGCGAAGGCTGTTTTGTATTGCAAGATCTGCGCGGCGAGAAAACCCATCTATCTCTTGGGCATGTCCCAAAAGAAGGGCTTCCGTGGCGCCCGCAAGCCGAGATACCCGATCGTTAAAAGCCATCTGGAGCTCACTGATGGACGGAGCGACCGACTCGGCTGCTGCCGTTGGCGTCGAGGTGCGCCGATCCGATACCATATCCGCTATGGTGACATCAGGTTCATGGCCAATGCCGGTAATGATGGGTACGGAAGATGCGGCAATGGCACGAGCAACGGCCTCGTCATTGAAGCACATGAGGTCTTCAAACGAACCCCCGCCACGCACTAAAAGAATGGCATCGGGATGCGTGGATTTTGCTATGCCCAAGGCCCGCACAATGGTTTGAGGTGCATGCTCGCCTTGTACCGCCGCTCCGGTAACTTCAATCTCAACAAGAGGATTACGCCGCGCAAGTGTACGTTTGACATCTTCAATAACGCTGCCTGAAAGAGACGTTACGACTCCGATACGCGTACAGAACCGAGGAATGGGACGTTTGCGATCCTCACGCATCAGTCCTTCTCGCTCAAGCTTCTTTGCAAGTTCTGCAACCTTCTGACGTAAGTCTCCCTCACCGGCAACCGTCAAAGACGTTGCCACAAAAGAAAGTTTCCCCGATCCTTTGTAGACATCGTAGCGGCCTGTAATTTGAACCCTCATGCCATCGTGAAGAGTGACCCCGCTTGCAAGATAGATGCCCTTCCACACAATTGCCGCCATACTTGCACTTGCGTCTTTGATATCAAAATAGCAATGTCCTGACCGCGCATTCGGGCCTCTAAAACCGCTTACTTCTCCTACAACGGTTAGAAGAGGGATACGGGTGATATTCTCCTTAATGACGATAATGGCCTCAGAAACGGAAAGAACGTGCTTCTCTTCCTTCTCTTTGAGGTTCATATCTTCCGAGGGCGTATCTGAAAAATCCCACATCTTGGCTAATCCCTATTACGACTGTTTGAAATCAGATATAACAGCTGAAGCGCCGACACAAGAGCAGCGGCAACATAGGTAAGAGCGGCAGCAACCAATACCTGACGAGCGCCTGCTTTATTAAACGTTGACGGGACATGTTTGCTCAAATAGGCAAGGCCCCGTCGAGAGGCATCAATTTCAACCGGAAGTGTAACAATTTGGAAAAGCACCGTTGCCGCATACAGTAAAATGGCAATTTGCGCTGCTCCCGCAATGTTGAGCCAGACACCGGCAATAAAAACATAGATCCATGCAGCAGATGCAAGGTTTACTACGGGAACCAATGCCGAACGCAGCCGAGCAGGCCAAAACCCTCGTGCCGTTTGAACGGCATGACCGGCCTCATGGCAAGCAACCGCAATGGACGCAACAGAACTCTCATTAAAATTAGCGTCGGAAAGGTGCAGCATATTGCTTCGCGGATCATAGTTGTCGGTAAGGTCACCTTCAATATGCGCAATGCCCACCTCTTGCGCACCTTCGTCGTCAAGCATACGCCGGGCAACATCTGCTCCCGTACCTTGGATACCGGAAGAAACTCGCGACCACTTTTTATACGACGAGCGGATATAGAGCTGAGCCAGGCCACCGAGCGCCAAAGATACCAGCACCAATATCCAGTAAAAGATATCCGATCTCCCACCAAAGTAATACATCTCACTCCAATCGTCTCGATTGAGAAAAGTGTACCCCGTGCGGCGGACAACAATCACATGAGCCAAGAAACCAAAATGATGCCTCTAGAGGAGCTCCACATGTCCGCATTTAACCGTGAGTCCCACCTCTCCTGCAAGAAGGCCTTGCAGCTGTTTGCCAACAAGCTCATGCCTCCAGCCGCAAGAAAGCTTGGAGTCTTTTTTCTGGGCGAGAAGATCGGCAAGATCGTTTTTGTTCGCAATGAACTGCGGCGCAATTCCCTCTTTTTCAGATACGATCTTTACCAGGGCATACATGAGCTCAAGAACGCCTTCCGATCCTGCTGCGGGACGGCTGTGATGTTCAATGACAGGACACTCTTCTGGCGGAATACTCCTGCCCACTTTAATGGCGGCAAGAATGCTCGCAACCGATTCTTGTGAAAGCGATTCCGTGCCTCTGATTCTTTTAAGACGCTCAGACGTTGCGGGCGACCTCTTGCATATCTCAACAAGCGTTTCGTCCGAGATAATCCACTTTCGTGGAATGTTGTGCTGAGCCGCACGTTCTTCTCGCCAGGCACAAATTTCACGGGCAAGCGCCATTTGACGTCTTGTGAGTGAGTTTGATCGTTTGAGGTGCAAGTATGCTTCTTTGGGATCGCGTTTGAAATTTTCCGGAGCCGTATAAGCGCTCATTTCCGGCATGAGCCAGCCCAAACGATTGGTCTTCATCAAACGCTCATACATACACCGATAGATATCGGGAAGGTAGCGGACATCATCTTCCGCATATACCAGCTGTTCAGGATCAAGCGGTCGCCTTGACCAGTCTGTAAGCGATTCGGTCTTGGGCAGGTGAACCCCCATGTAATGCTCAACAACCGATGCGTAGCTCGCCTGCTGACGCATACCCAAAAATGCGGCTGCCAGCTGGGTGTCAAACACCGGAGCACACGCACAATGCATTCCGTAGAGAAGAACTTCAAGATCTTGAGAACAGGCATGGATGACTTTGACAATCTTTGGGTCCTCAAAAAGCCTCACAAGAGGCGTAAGGTCATCAATGCTCAAAGGATCTATGGCCGCAATTTCTTCGCCCGTTGAAACTTGCACAAGGCATAGCTTGGGATAGTAGGTCTTCTCGCGAAGAAATTCCGTATCAACGGCAAGCACGGGCACATGAGCCGCCCTGAGACAAAATGAAATAAGTTCCTCTTGCGTAGATATATACAAAGCATCCCATTCGACGAAAACTACGCTACCATCAAAGAGTAGCAGTCTTATGATACCTAATACGCAACACTGTATCGAGGAGTCTTATGCGTTTTCTTATCCTTCACAATCCACGGTCAGGCTTTGGTTCCGATGCCATATATGAGTTTGAGCGTGCACTTCTGCATGATGGCGATGAGTGCCTCATGCGCATAATGGATGACGCGTGGGATCCCAAACAGGCTGTTCAGGACGCCGCCTTATATGATTGCGTCATTATATCCGGCGGAGACGGAACCATCGGACACCTTATGTATGCCCTGCGCAACACCGGTGTGCCTCTCTGCGTGTTTCCTTCCGGAACCGCCAACCTCATTTGCGCCAGTATTGGCAACGCACACGAACCGGCGGCGCTCGCCCTCGCGGTCAGGCGCGGTCGCACCACTCAACTTGATCTTGGTGAGATATCGTGGACCTCTGAGGCTGGTCATACGCACACACATGGCATAGCCCTTGTAGCGGGAAGCGGTCTTGACGCGCAGCTTATGCGAACGGCAATTCCCCATAAGAAGTTCTTCGGGGAAGCCGCATACTTTACCGCCGCCCTTTCAAACCTCGCTCCGACCGTGCAAACTTTTACCATCACCGTTGACGGGATTACTCATGAGAGGCAAGGCATTGCGTGTTTGGTAGCCAACAGCGCAAAGTTTCAAGCCGATTTTGAACTTTTACCGGGAGTCCGCATGGACGACGGACTTTTGAGCGTCATTGTCCTTGAAACAAAAATGACGGCGGAACTTGTAAAGCCCCTGTTTACCGGCCTTTTTGACCGCAGCGGAAAAACGCTTGGCCGTCCAAACATTGAGGGATTTCATGGTCGAGAAGTACACGTTGAAATGTCATCGCCCATTCCCGTTGAGGTAGACGGAGAGGTTTTCGCAGGAGAAACACGCACCTTCGATGCCCGAGTTCTCCCGAAAGCCTGCACTGTCATAGTTGATACGCTCAGCCCCTACGCACAGAAATAAATATGTATTCAAAAACCTTACAATATTGTCATATATCACACAAAACGTTGACGCAGCATGCTTTTTCTCGGTAATCTTTTATATGTCAGGGACACGTTAGAAACGCTTGGTGGAGGTGCTTTGATAGAAGTTGCTGAAATACGCGAGAAGTTTGATGAGCTCTCACGCCCAACCTTAGAGTCTGGTCGTTTTTTAGAGCTCGCAACGTTTACTCAGCATGGTACTACCACCACGCTCGACCACGTTGTTGCCGTTGCGTATGCCAGCCTTTTTGTAGCGCTCTCAAGTGACGCTCACGTTAACGAACATGATCTTGTGCGGGGCGCGCTTCTCCACGACTACTATCTGTACGATTGGCATGACCACAGTGCAGCGCCTGACAGGTGGCATGGTTTTACCCATCCCCGCCACGCTCTCAATAACGCCCTTATGGATTTCCCCGATCTCTCCCCCATTGAGCGCGATATTATTTTGCACCACATGTTTCCTCTGGTACCTTTCCCACCGCGCAGTAAAGAAGCGTGGATTGTCTCTCTATGCGACAAGCTCTGCTCATCGGCTGAAACCTGTTTGGGCAACCCCTACGTAAGGAGCACTCGCTGATGGAACCTATTATTACCGCGTTCTCCAGCCTGATAGTACTTGACCTCAGCTGGGGTGCTCTCAAACAAATGATTCCGCAGATCATCTTAATGTTTGCAATTATTTCCGTTGGCGGATGGCTCTATGAGACCGTATACTGTTCCGTTGTCGAGCATGGCTTTACGCGCCGAGGTTTTCTTTTTGGACCAAGCTGTCCTATCTATGGTGTTGGTGCCGTATCTGTTTGGATTACGCTCGGAAACATTGATAACCCCATCTTTGTATTTCTTTTGGGTGGCCTTATGGCAACCATTCTTGAATACTCAACAGGTCTTATCTTGGAGCGCCGTTTTCATCGTACATGGTGGGACTATTCGATGTTTCGCTATAACATTAAAGGCCGCATTTGTCCCCAGGCCTCGATGGTATTTGGAGCTTTTTCGGTGGCAACAGTCTTTCTGATTGCTCCAGGGCTTCTGTATCTCTTTTCCTTTATCCCGTCCGATATCATGATTTCCCTTGCGGGCATCACGGGTATACTGTACCTTGCGGATTTCACTGCAAGCCTGATTTATCTCACCCCTGCAGCCTCTGAGCATATAGCCCTTCTCGTTCAGGAAATTCGCTCCCATATGTAGCGTCTTCGCATACTCGTTTCATATACGCAACATATACGATATAAGGCGTATGCAAGGCGTGTACAGGATGTACGCAATCAAAGTAATTGGAGCTTCATGTATACGCTTGAAAGCCGCATTCGCTATAGCGAATGCGATAAGACCGGGAAGTTATCTCTCGTAGGAGCCATGAACTACCTCCAGGACTGCTCGTCGTTTCATTCCGAGCATATCGGCCGTGGTTTTGAGACGCTTGCCCAAGAGCATCTTGCATGGGTGCTTGCTTCCTGGCAGATTGAAGTTGTACGTATGCCCCACTTCAACGAGAAGATTACCGTTGGTACGTGGGCATATGAACTGGGAGGTCTTTCCGCATCCCGTTGTTTTGTCATTCTTGACGAGAAGGGTGCGGCCGTTGTACGCGCGGATTCCACATGGTATATGGTTGACACCAAAGCCGGCAAGGCCATTCGTGTTCCCGAAAGCGAAGCTGCATACATAAGCGACACGCCCCGTCTTGACATGCCGCCTATGCCTCGACATATACCGGCTGGCGGAGCGCCCACGGAAGCACCTTCCATCATCGTCTTGCAACAGCACCTTGACACCAACCAACACGTCAATAATGCACAGTATGTCATGATGGCAATCGACGCTTTATCCGCTCTTGGATATCCGTTTGCGCTGCATCGGATTATCGTCCAATATCGTCGTCAGGCCCATCTTGACGATGTCATTTTCCCCCGAATCTATCAAGATGAGGCCGGCATTACCGTCTCCCTTGATTCACCGGAACATAAAACCTATGCAATCGTCCGACTGGAGAAGTAAATGACACAAGTTGGTTCCGAATCCGCCGCCGCTAAGCCCGTCAAGCGCGTTGTTGCGGCAATCGTCTATCGCAATAACGCGGTTCTCGCGTGCAAGCGAAACGAGGATCGAGACATGGGCGGTTTGTGGGAGTTTGCCGGAGGAAAAATTGAAGCCGGTGAGAATCCCGAGTGTGCTCTACAGCGTGAGATTCAAGAAGAACTTGGCGTTGACCTGCAGCTTATTCTCCCCTACGACACACTTGAATACGACTATTCTGACTTCCACCTTTCTATGGAAGTTTTCGTATGCACACTCGCACCCAACCAAGAGCCACAAAAACTTATACACTCTGAGCTTCGGTGGCTTCATCAAAGCGAGCTCTTAGATGTCAAGTGGCTTCCCGCAGACACAAATCTTGTGATGACACTGGGGACTTTGTGGGACGACATCTTTGAGAGTCAACATTTATAGCCACTCTACGATAGAATAGAGCGGCAATCAAAAGAAGATTGGCATCGAAAGGTCTTCTCGCCCCACTCGCGAGAAGTGAAAGGGACACGTATGAGCAAAGCTGATGGCATATTCACCGCAATGTGCTCAGATATTATTGAACATGGCACCACTACGGTTGGCGAGAAGGTCCGTCCACACTGGGAAGACGGTACTCCTGCATATACGATCAAGAAGTTTGGTGTTTGTAACCGCTATGACTTGCGTGAAGAGTTTCCTGCTCTCACGCTTCGACGGACCGCACTTAAAAGTGCCATGGATGAGGTTTTGTGGATCTACCAGAAAAAGTCCAACAACGTCCATGACCTCAACTCTCATATTTGGGATGCATGGGCAGACGAGAGTGGTTCTATCGGAAAAGCATACGGATATCAGGTTGGGCAGAAGTCTCACTATGCTGAAGGCGACTTTGACCAAATGGATCGCGTCTTGTACGACCTTCAGAACAACCCGTTCAGCCGTCGTATTATGACCAATCTCTATACGTTTGCAGACTTATCTGAAATGAATCTCTATCCATGCGCATTCAATGCCATCTATAACGTCACGCAGAATCCCGGCGATGCAAAGCCCACGCTTAATCTGCTTTTAGTACAGCGCAGCCAAGACATTCTTGCAGCGAATAACTGGAACGTCTGTCAGTACGCTATTTTGCTCATGATGGTGGCACAGGTCAGTGGCATGCAAGCAGGCGAACTTGTCCACATGATCTCCGATGCACATATCTATGATCGCCATGTAGACATTATACGTGAGCTTATTTCTCGCCCCACCTTTGCGGCGCCCCACGTATCGCTCAACCCTGACGTAACCGACTTCTATGCGTTTACCACCGATGACCTCATTGTTGAGAATTACGAGCATGGGCCGCAGGTCAAAAACATTCCCATTGCCGTGTGAAGACACGTATAAAGGCACGTAATTAAGATACGTATAAAGGCATGACACGTGTAAAGACAAGGCACGTATAAAGGCGAGGAGTCTCTGTGAACGCGATTGTTTCGGTTGCCCGCGACTGGGGTATTGGATGCGACGGTAACCTGCTTATCCACAACAAGGCCGACATGAAGTACTTTGTTGAGCACACCCTCGGTTGTACCATAATTATGGGACGCCGCACTTTTGAGAGTTTTCCTAACGGTCCTTTGAAAGGACGGCGGAATATCGTCATTACTCGGGATCCGAGCTGGACGCATGAAGGCGTTGAGGTCGTATCATCCCCTGCCGCTGCACGTGCTCTTGTCGCCTCAGAACCAAGCGATAAGGTTTGGCTCATCGGAGGCGCATCCATCTATAAAGAAATGCTCTCTGACTGTAGCTGCGCATATGTGACAAAACATGACATAGTGCTTCCTGCCGACTCATACTTCCCTGACCTGGATGCAGATCCTAAGTGGCACGTCGCTGATGTCGAGAAGGGCGGCGTAACCCCTGAGGGCGTAGCTTTTGAGTTTGTTGTGTACAAACAGAAACGCTAAAGTTTTTGCTCAGAGTAAGCTATATCAAAAGTGCAACTTCTTTGGCATGCGAACTGTGAGTTTTGTCAAAAATCTACTTTTAGTCAGACGCGTGTCAAATACAGGTCAAACAAGAGTCAAATTACCGTCAAACTCATCAGGAATAATCCTTCCTTTCGTTTAGGGCCTACGTAAGGAGTCGCCATGTCTATCATCATCTCTCACCAAAGTGCTATTGAACTACTACGCACTGATTATGTTTATCGAACCATCACGAATAGCTCACGAGCAACTCTCCAACATCCGCCCACTATTCCAAGGAGACCTCCTCATGTGAATGAGAAAAGAGAGCTATGGAAAACGCTGCACGAAATTCTCGGCACCAAGCCTGAATTACCTATCCACGTTTCAATTACAAACAGCAATACCTCATATCAGACGAAAGGATTAAAAGTACACATCCTCAATAACAAGATTCCAAAGTCTGCATTTTTTGAGATTCTGCCCAACCTCTATCTAACGCTCCCTGAATTCCTGCTGGTTCAAATAAGCCGATCATGTACCATTTTAGAGCTCGCTCTTCTTGCTAGCGAACTTATGGGAACCTATTACATCGACCAAGAGGGGGAACTTAAATCCAGAGAGTCACCTCTTGTGACACATAAAGACTTTGAGCGATTTCTCAGAAAAAACGCGAATATTCCTGGGTGCGCAAAGGTTTGGAAGGCTCTCGCTTTCAGTTGCGAAAAGGCAGCTTCCCCTATGGAGGTCAAGTTATTTATCCGCGCCACACTCCCCTGCTCAAAAGGAGGCTACGGGCTTGGTAAGATTAGGCTCAATCAAGAATACAAAGTCAAAAAATTAACTAGTCAAACGAAAGCATTTGCCATACGAAAGCCAGACTTAGTTTTTGAAACACCTAAAGCGTCTCGGGACAAACAACCATGGAAAGCCATCACTCTTGAATATAATGGCCAGTACCACACCACCGTGGAGCAACAAATTGCTGATGGAATCCGGCATAACGAGCTCGTATCGGCCGGAATAAAAAATTATCAAGTTGATAAAGAAATCTACTATGACTTCAACTGCATGCAGAACCTCGTTGTGTGCATTCGGAAAGACATCGGCTTACCTGAGCGCAAGTTGTCACATGAAGAACAGATACGGTACCGCAAAAGACAACAGGACCTTGTAAAACTTCTCGACAGCATCGACCCTGCTAGATGGGGATCCAATGTCAAGCAAGAAAATCACCGATAAACTCCGGATTACAGATTTTGGTCAATTTCGAGGTTTAGTGGTGGTCTTGTCCGGAAAAATGACGTTTAGTGGTGGTTTTTCTCGGATTTGAGCGTTTAGTGGTGAATCAAATCACCACTAAACATCCAATTTAATACTAATTCCCTACGTCACGAGAAAAGCACCACTAAAGCAAAACGGCTGCCTGCGAATTTGCAGACAGCCGTTTTTGTGCAGAAACCAAAAGCAAAATCACTAGCCAAAAGCGAGAAGAACTTAGATGTCGTAGCTTGTTGCCTCGCGACCGTAATAAGAATCGAGATAAAGGTCTTTAATCTCAGAAATCAACGGGTAGCGCGGATTAGCGCCGGTGCACTGATCGTTAAAGGCCTGCTCAGACATGGCATCGAGAGTGTCGAGGAAGTACTTCTCGTCAACGCCATAGTCCTTAATCGTCTTCTTAACGCCAATAAAGTCCTTGAGCTCTTCGATCTTTGCCACAAACTTCTCGAAGACATCCCAATCGTCCTTGCCCTCAACACCACAGTAACGACCGGCTTCAGCATATCGTGCCAGTGTATGTGGGTGATCATACTGCGGGAAGGTGCCCATCTTGGCCGGACGCTCGGAGGCGTTATAGCGCATAACGCGCGTCAGGATAACGGCGTTTGCCCAGCCGTGAGGAATGTGGTGGAAGGCGCCCAGCTTGTGAGCCATGGAGTGGTTCACGCCAAGGAACGCATTCGCAAAGGCAAGGCCACCAAGACAGGAAGCGTTAGCCATGTGATCGCGTGCCTCAACGTCGTTGGGATTCTCATAGGCGCGCGGCAGGTAATCGAAGACGAGCTTCATACCACGAAGCGCCAAGCCATCGGTGTAGTCGGAAGCCATCATGGATACATAGGCCTCAAGGCAGTGCGTCAAAACGTCAATACCGGAAGCGGAAGTCAGACCCTTAGGCTGCGTCATCATGTTGTCGGTATCAACGATGGCCATGTTAGGCATGAGCTCGTAGTCAGTGACAGGCCATTTTACGCCGGTATCTGCATCGGTAATAATGGCAAACGGAGTAACCTCGGAGCCGGTACCCGAAGAGGTTGGAATGGCAATGAAGAATGCCTTCTTGCCCATCTTGGGGAAGTTGTAGACACGCTTGCGGATATCCATGAAGTCCGCAGACATGTCCTCAAAGTTCTCGTCCGGGTTCTCATACATGGACCACATAATCTTACCTGCGTCCATGGCGGATCCACCGCCGATGGCGATAATGCAATCAGGCTCAAAGGCGCGCAGGCGAGCAAGACCTTCAAGAGCGCACTGAAGCGTTGGATCGGGAGCGACATCCCAGAACGAAGAATGAACGATGCCCATCTCATCGAGGGACTCTTCAATCTTCTTAGTGAAGCCGGACTTGTAGAGGAACTGGTCGGTAACGATGAAGGCACGCTTCTTGTCGTAGACATCCTTGAGCTCGCGTAAAGCAACGGGCATGCAGCCCTTCTTGAAGTAAACCTTCTCGGGAGTACGAAGCCAAAGCATGTTTTCACGCCTCTCTGCAACAGACTTGTAGTTCAGCAGGTGCTGGGGTCCAACATTGCCAGAAACGGAGTTGCCGCCCCATGTGCCACAGCCCAGCGTCAAAGATGGCGTCATCTTAAAGTTGTAAAGGTCTCCGATGCCACCCTGAGAAGATGGTGTATTGATGAGAATACGGCAGGTTTTCATTGCCTCATAGTGCTTCTGGATCTTCTCGGTCTCGTTGACATTAACGTACAGAGACGAGGTGTGACCATAGCCGCCATCGGCAACCAAACGCTCGGCCTTGGCAAGAGCGTCGTCAAAGTTCTTAGCGCGATACATACCAAGAACGGGTGAGAGTTTCTCGTGTGCCATCTCTTCGGAAGGCTCAACGGATGTAACCTCGCCGATAAGAATCTTGGTGCCCTCGGGAACCTTAACACCGGCGGTCTCGGCAATGAAGTGAGCTGACTTACCCACGATACCGGCATTGACCGCACCGTTGATGATGACGGTCTTGCGGACGGCGTCGAGCTCCTTGCCCTTAAGGAAGTAGCAGCCGCGCGCAGCAAACTCTTTCTTAACCTCATCGTAAACGCTGTCAAGAACGGTCACGGACTGCTCGGAAGCGCAAATCATACCGTTGTCAAACGTCTTTGAGTGAATAATAGAGTTGACGGCAAGCTTGATATCGGCGGTATCGTCGATAATGGCAGGCGTGTTGCCGGGGCCAACGCCAAGCGCAGGCTTGCCCGAAGAATAGGCGGCGTTGACCATGCCGGGGCCACCGGTAGCCAAGATAATGTCGGCATTGCCCATAACGGCCGCGGTAAGCTCAATGGTTGGGCTTGGCACCCAATCGATAATGCCTTTGGGGCAGCCGGCCTTCTCGGCAGCATCACGAACGATGCGAGCAGCCTCAATAGTGCAGCCCTTTGCGCGTGGGTGCGGCGAGATGAGGATGGCGTTGCGCGTTTTGAGCGCGAGAAGTGACTTGAAGATTGCCGTAGAAGTGGGGTTGGTTGTCGGAATAACGGCCGCAACAATACCCATAGGCTCTGCGACTACCTTGTATCCACCAGCTTTGTCTTCCTCAACGACACCGCATGTCTTCATATGCTTGTACTTGTTGAAGATATACTCCGCAGCATAGTGGTTTTTAATGACCTTATCCTCCATAACACCCATGCCGGTCTCCTCAACGGCCATGCGAGCAAGAGGAACACGTGCCTTCTCGGCAGCAAGAGCGGCCTCATAAAAGATCTTATCGACCTGCTCTTGGGAAAATGTTGCAAACTCAGCTTGAGCCTCGCGCATCTCTGCGAGACGAGCGTGCAAAGTTTCAACATTCTCAATCTTTGTTGCTTTCTTTGTCATCTGGTCCCCTCCTGGACTAGGTACAGACATCGTACAAATTATAGCAGCGTTCGCCGACAAATATGCGCCGCTGACCGACAATTCTCTATTTACATCTCAAACTTTCTTTATTTATATCCCAAGATTCAATATTTGCTGCTTAGGATCGTCATCGGTGGCTTTGAGTCTTTGCCAGACATCGGGCAGCTCTTGGGTCCGAAAATCCACAATCGGGCCAAACCCTCCAACAAGCTGCGTTGAAGCAATTTTGAACTGTTCTTTATCTTTAAGGCCCGGATACTGTACTTCAGCCACCTTGGGATGCGCACGTAGATATGCCGCTATCACCGCTGCGGCGTCATTGGCGTGGTGGCGAGAAGTACGCCTGACCTCTCGCACTTCATCTGAGCCAAAAGCCGCTTGTATTTTATCGGCGTCCGCCGCCACAGCTTCAACTAACGTCACAACACGTACGTCAGCGTCCTTGGCAATGCCCACGACCACAAAGTCAGGAAATCCAGGGTCTTCGTCAATGGCAAGCCACGCACCGAGCCTGCATGCAGGACTGAGCTCACAGCCAAACCTGCGCACATCGGCAACGAGAAACGATATCGCAGAAGCAGCGGAGAAATCATGCTCACGTGAAGCCGCCAGCTGACGCGCACGGCCCTTCACATCAACGACACTAATGGGACGCCCGCAAAGCGGCTCAATGAGCTGAGGCTTAAGCGTGCGAGCGCCAGTAGCCGCATCTATAGCCGCTGCGCCAACGTGCGCCGTAACCGCATCAGCAGGCGTTGCATCAGTGTCCACCACAACTGTATCGTCAGACAGAAGCGCCTCCCATGCAGAAATGGGAACAAGCCGACAGCGGTTTGTTCCCATATAAGCTGCATACTCAGAGAGAATTTCTCGCGTTGTTTTAGCCAAGACGCTCGTCGTTCTCCTTTGCTACCTTTGCGATAAAGGCGTCCAACGTGCTCTGAACGGTCTCATTCGAACGATCGCGCACAGAGATATTGTGAGCCTCGACTTCTTTCTCGCCAATAATCAGCATGTACGGCACACGATCGAGAGAACGGGCCTCGCGGATCTTGTAGCCAATCTTCTCGTCGCGGTTATCGACCTTGACACGAATGCCGGCTGCCTGAAGAGCACTGGCTACCTCATGCGCATACTCGCGGGACTTCTCGGACACCGGCAACACTTTAACCTGGCAGGGAGCAAGCCAAACAGGGAATTTACCTTCATAATGCTCGGTGAGAATACCAATAAAGCGGTCAAACGAACCAAAGCCCGCACGGTGAATCATAATGGGCTGCTTTTTGGTACCGTCGCTGTCAACGTACTCAAGCTCAAAGTTATGCGGGAGCTGGAAGTCAAGCTGGATGGTACCGCACTGCCACGAGCGACCCAAGCAATCCGTAAGATGGAAGTCAATCTTGGGTCCATAGAACGCGCCATCGCCCTCGTTGAGCACATAGTCGATGCCCATGGACTCAAGCGCATCCTTTAAGCCCTGTTCCGCACGCTCCCAATCCTCATCGGAACCCATGGAATTCTCCGGACGCGTGGAAAGCTCAACGCGATACGGGAAGCCAAACTGCGCATAGTACGCGGTAATCAAGTGTGACGCATCGGCAACCTGCTCAGTAATCTGATCGGGACGAATAAAGATATGAGCATCGTCTTGAGTGAACTCCCGCACGCGAAAAAGACCGTGAAGGGCGCCCTTCATCTCATATCGGTGATCGAGACCGGCCTCAGCAAGCTTTAAGGGCAAATCGCGATAAGAACGCGGACGGTTCTTATAAATGAGACATGCGCCAGGGCAGTTCATAGGCTTAATGGCAAAGTCTTCTTCATCAACCGACGTAGTATACATATTCTCTTTGTAGTGATCCCAGTGACCTGAAGTTTCCCACAAAGAACGCGAGAGGATCTGTGGTGTGAGCACCTCTTCATAGTTGAACTTAACCATCATCTCGTGCCAGTAGTCAGTCAGCGCATTGCGCACTGCCATACCATTGGGAAGCCAGAACGGAGAACCCGGACCGAAATCGGACATCATAAAGAGTTCCATTTCACGACCAATCTTGCGATGGTCGCGCTTCTCGGCCTCCTCAAGCATCTTAAGGTGCTGTTCAAGCTCGTCTTTTGTCGCAAATGCCGTACCGTTGACACGCGTAAGCATTTTGTTGTTCTTGTCGGCCTTCCAATATGCGCCTGAGACGCCCGTCAGTTTGAACGCCTTAACGCCCTTGGTGTAGAGAAGGTGTGGCCCCACGCACATGTCAATGTATTCGCCCTGCTTATAGAAGGTAATACGCTCCGCGGGATCCAAATCACCGATATGTTCCACCTTATACGTCTCGCCACGCTCTTCCATGAGCTTAATGGCCTCGTCACGAGAAAGCTCAAACGTCTCGATTTTGAGATTCTCTTTGGTAATCTTTTTCATCTCGGCTTCAAGAGCAGAAAAGTCCTCTGTATTGATCTTGGTATCACCAAGGTCTACGTCATAGTAAAAGCCGTTTTCGGTGGCAGGTCCATAGGCAAACTTTGCTTCAGGATACAAACGCTTGATAGCCTGAGCTAAAATGTGGGCTGCGGTGTGGCGAATAATATGCAGCTCTTCAGCGGCATCATCGATTTCTCCTACATGGCCGTCATTGTAGAGAACCTTCATATATAAAACCTTCCTTATTTTCTGCGCTTGATGCACACAATCAGTTTTAAGCGAGAAACGCACAAGACCTTACAAACACACGTAACGGCGACTACCCCGCTTTCAAGAAGCTACGAGTAGCCGCCTTAATAGTCTCTGTCAGTCCTACGCACAAAACCATAGATACACTACTGGATACGAGTGCGGCAATACGGACAGACCTTCCAGTCTGCATTCAGTGGACGATGGCACGTTGGACACACATTGCGTACCTGCGTATTGCAGATGGGACACACGATGAAGTCACGGTCAATGGGTGCCGAGCACTTGGGGCAGATGCCATAGTGTGAAAGTTGGTGCTCGCGAAGGGCAATGTCCAAATCCTGCTCCTCACGGTCAATGAGGTAGCTGCTCGGACGCAAAATAACATACGCCAAAAGCCCCACAATAGGAACAACCGAGATGACCGCCCACATCCACCAAGGCTCTGCGCCGCGGCGCTGGGCGTCACGAATGACGTAGATAATGGAAAGGATGTAGAGCATAACTACACAGATGACCATAAGGTAGAGGACCATACGTACCTCAGGGGTGATGATCTGGTCGAGAATTTCCTGCATCTCGGGAACTCCTTAGAATCGATTTGAAGCTGTGGCGGGCAACGGTTAGAAAATAAGAACCACAAGCGCATCTATCGTAAACCAAAATGGGACAGATAGACACAAGAATAAAGAATCTGCTTATAAATTAGACGATTTTACAAACCTCTCAAAGACGACATCACTTCTCCTGCCAGCGTAATGGTACCGCAAGCCACGTATGATTCATGAGCAAGAGCACGCACGGCCTTTTCCACCGTGGAAAAAACGTCCACTACCTGCGCCCCTAGGTTCCGATATATCTTTACCAGTTCATCTGCCGGCAAAGCACGCGCAGAATCCGTTTGCGTCACAATCACGGCAGGGAATTCCTTGGCGAGAAGTTCCGCAATACCATAAACATCTTTATCAGCCAAAACAGCGGTCAAAAGTTTGGGCCGATAAAGTGGGTTAGGTTCAACGTCACGAATGGCTGTCAGAAATGTTGCCACCGACTGAGGGTTATGCGCCGCATCAATAAGCACCAGAGGATCCGGACGCAAGAGTTGAAAACGACCAGGCGTCGGACAGCTGATTGCTGCATCAAATGCCCTATCCGCATCAAGCGGATGGCCGAGAAAATCTTCCGCAAGGCACAGTGCCAGCGCAATATTTGCGGCCTGATACCTTGGTTTGAGCGCTGCAAGGTCTCTGTGAGTTGCTCGTGGTGTTTTTACCGTCAGCTCAAGAGGAAAGCCAAGGCGTGTGGGGTGCTTGGTTATGGCAAACGTTGCACATGGAAGATCGGCATGGTGCCGTACCATACCTTCCTGCATCTCCCACGCTACATCGCAAACGTCAGTTGCACGGAGCAGCGTTGGGGCTACCCCTTGTTCAGCCGCACGGGAAAGAAAAACCTCTTCTACGGATATAGGTGTTGCCGTTCCCACGCCAAGCACACAGCTGCGACCTCTTTGTATAATGGCGGCCTTCTCACCTGCAATTTCTTCGAGCGTGTTGCCTAAAATACGGGTATGATCAAGACCTATGCCGGTGATGGCTACAGAGGTAATGTTTTTTGCCGCTGACGTGGCATCCCAACGGCCTCCCATACCACACTCCAACACCGCAACATCGACGCCCGCCTCTGCAAAAATCGTAAGTGCGGCTACTGTCAAAAGGTCAAACTCGGTAATGTCATAGGCACGCTTGTCTGCTGCAATACGTGCGGCATTTACGCGTTTGCCTGCTGCCACAGCGGCGGCGATGCCGTGCCCAAATACCTCCTCTGTCACAGGTGCGCCGTCTATTTCCATGCGTTCGGTATACTTCACCAGCTCAGGTGAAGTATAGAGAGCCGTTTTCAGACCCTCTCCGCGCAAAAACGCTGCGGTATAGCGCGACGTTGAGGTCTTGCCATTAGTACCCGCAATCTGTACGCTCCTGAAGCGTTCATCAGGGTTCTTCAGCTCAAGAAGCATCTCCGAAACAGATTCCAAAAGAGGCTGAATACCAAATTTTTTAGTAGCCTGAAGCGCCGACATGGCTTGCACATAGGTGTAATCGCTCACCTCAAACGGTATGTGATATGACATGGATCTCCCTACAAACCCAAAAGACGCATGGCTTCTGCGCGGGTCTTCTCGTTATCCTTAAAGATACCCCTCACCGCTGAGGTAAGCGTCAGCGCACCGGCGCTCCTGACGCCTCGCATGGTCATACAGGTATGTTCCGCTTCCATAACAACCAGTACGCCCAAGGGGTCAAGTTCGGCCGTCATCGCGTCGGCCACCTGACCACAAAGCCGCTCTTGCACTTGTAGGCGACGCGAATACCCCATCACGCAGCGGGCAATCTTAGAGAGTCCGGTAATACGGCCTCCTTTGGGGATATAGCATACGTGCGCCTTGCCCACAAACGGCAGAATATGATGCTCGCAGGTAGAAGAAAACGGGATGTCGCGAACAATGACCATCTCGTGGTTTCCCTCTTCAAAGAACTGTTTACGCAGATGGGCAGCCGGGTCTTCCTGCATACCACTAAAGAGTTCCGCACAAGCCCGAGCCACTCTGTCAGGCGTCTCAAGGAGCCCTTCTCGTGTGGGATCTTCTCCGATGGCCAAAAGAAACTCCCTCACCGCAGCGCGCACGCGTGCCTGATCAAGCGGGGCGAACTCCGAATGAACGGTATTCGTATGCATTGCTTTCGTATGTATCTCTTTTGCGTGTGTTTCTTCTGTCACGAAACCAGTGTCCTTTCTGCCGCTTCAATAACGTGCTTTGCGAGAATAGCGGTGGTTACGCTGCCTACCCCGCCAGGAACGGGTGTGTATGCGGCAACGGTATCTTTAATCGCTTCTGCATCAACGTCACCAACGAGCTTTTGTGATGTTTCGTCCCAGTTAATGCCCACGTCAATAACCGTCTGTCCGGGTGCAACATACCCAGAACCAATCATATGCGCCCAACCTGCAGCCACCACAAGTATTTCTGCCTCACGGGTAACCGAAGGTAGGTCAACGGTACGGCTGTGACACAGCGTAACCGTGGCATCGCGCATGGTTAAAAGAGCCGCAACAGGACGGCCAATCACGTTGGAGCGCCCCACGACCGCAACACGTGCTCCTGCAATTTCAATACCATAGTGGTCAAGCATGGCAATGACTGCCTCGGCCGTACACGGTGCAAGGGCGCAAGGGCGTCCTGAAAGCGTGGCAAGCAACATTGAATCAGTGGCACAATCAACGTCTTTGCTCGGAGAAAGAAGTGCGAAAGCACCTGCCTCGTCAATCGTTTTTGGAAACGGTCGCAGGGGCAGGCAGGCGTGAATGTGCGGGTCCGAGGAAATGTCACGGATTGTCTCGTCAACGTCGTGCTGCGATGCATTGCGTGAAAGCACTGTCTGCCTCACGACAATACCGATCTTCTCGGCACGTTTGAGGGCTGCCCGTTCATAGGCAAGGTCATCGGAACGCTCGCCAAGACGAAGGATGGCCAGCGTAGGTGTCACACCCCTATCGGCCAGTGCGGCAGCCCGAATGGAAAGCGCCTCCGTAAGCGCCGCAGCAACCGGAGCACCTCGCAATTCCTCAGCCATTATGCTTCCTCCCCTTGCAGATGCGCACTCACGTGGCGAGAAAGAACTTCCGCTCGCGGAATCCACTCATCCATAAGCGCTTTTGCCCGCTCGTTAACAGATGCGGCATATACGCGATCTTGCATTGAACGTGTATTAACAAAGACGGTATGAGAGGCCGCCTCAAGGGCACCGCGGGAAAGCGCCGCACCGCAACCCACGTCAGAAAGCAAAAGCCGTGAACCTTTGACCTGCATCTCTTCAAGGAGCGCAATGGTTTCGCAAATGACTTCCATTACTCTCAGAGGCGGTTTTGCCGCAGCGATAAGTGCCTCTTCAATACTCGCCGAACGAGAAGGGTTGTCCTTGGGAATGGCAAACGCATCGGATACCAAAAGAAACTGTCGAGAATCCTCATTAACCAGTTCAAGAAGTTCTTTACGGAGGCGCTCGGCGCGGGCGATATGAGACGTGAGATCTTTTTCATAGGCGGCATAGCGAGGCTTACCCAATGCGAAAGCACCCGCCATGGCCGCCAAGGCTATCCCTAAGGCACCGGTGTATGCGGCCGCTCCGCCGCCTCCGGGAATGGGCTCCCGAGCGGCAAGGTGACATGCATACTCTTCACAGGTATACCTTGTAAAATTCACGTCTTCTGGCGTTTTTGGAACCGACATCAGAACAGACCCACAATTCGTCCGTCTTCGCGTACGTCAATATTTTCCGCTGCCGGTTTTTTTGGCAGACCCGGCATGGTCATAATGTTTCCGGTCAGACATACCACAAAGCCGGCGCCGGCAGAAACACGCACTTCTCGCACCGTAATACGGAAATGTTCCGGCGCGCCCAACCGAGAAGGATCGTCCGAAAACGAATATTGCGTCTTTGCCATACAAACAGGGAGCTCCCCAAAGCCCAAGCCCTCAAGTTGCTGTATCTGCTTTGCGGCGGCAGGGGTAAGGTCAACGCCCTCGGCATGGTATATCTTGGTGGCAATGGATGCCATCTTCTGCTCAAGGCTCTCACCCAAATCATAGGCATATTTGGGCTCAGGAGACCTCTCGCACAGGCGAAGTACCGCCTCCGCCAGCGACTGCCCCCCTTTGCCACCCTTTGCCCAAACCTCAGAAAGCGCCACATCCACTCCATGAGCTTTGCACGCTTTTTCAATAAGCTCCAGTTCAGATGCGGTATCAGTGGGAAATGCATTAATGGCCACCACCACGGGCAAGCCATATACGCCTTTAAGATTGTCAACATGGCGCAGCAAGTTTGGAAGGCCCGCCTCAAGAGCCGCAAGATTTTCAGACCCAAGTTCTGCCTTAGGAACCCCACCGTTATATTTGAGGGCACGCACCGTAGCCACCAAGACCACGGCGTTCGGAAAAAGACCGGACTTTCTGCACTTGATGTCAAGAAACTTCTCGGCACCAAGATCGGCTCCAAAGCCTGCCTCGGTAATTACATAATCAGCCAAACGTAATGCTGTTTTTGTTGCCTCCACGGAATTGCATCCATGGGCAATATTGGCAAAAGGACCGCCGTGTACCAGCGCCGGCGTATGCTCAAGCGTCTGTACCAGGTTGGGCAAAAGCGCATCTTTCAAAAGCGCAGTCATGGCGCCTTCAGCATGGATGTCATGAACCGTTACCGGACGTCTGTCAAAGGTATAGGCAACAATCATCTTGCTCAGGCGTTCTTTCAAGTCAGAAATACCTGATGCGAGGCAAAACACCGCCATAACCTCAGAGGCGACCGTGATATCGAAGCCGTCCTCGCGGGGCATACCATCCGCAATGCCGCCCAAACCGTCTACCACATGGCGAAGCTGGCGGTCGTTCATGTCAACGCAGCGCTTCCACACCACGCGCCGTGGATCAATCCCAAGCTCATTGCCTTGCTTGATATGGTTATCAAGCATCGCGGCACAAAGGTTATTCGCAGCACTTATCGCATGAAAATCACCCGTGAAGTGCAGATTGATATCCTCCATGGGAACAACCTGCGCATACCCGCCGCCCGCGGCTCCGCCTTTAATGCCAAAAACAGGTCCGAGCGAAGGCTCGCGAAGTGCCAGCATTGCCTTGTGTCCCGCTTGATTGAGTGCATCTGCTAGACCAACCGACGTGGTGGTCTTGCCCTCCCCCGCCGGCGTCGGGTTGATGGCGGTCACCAGGATAAGCTTGCCGCGCTCAGGGGTATCGGCAAGGAGGCGAGAATTGACCTTTGCCTTGTAGCGACCATACGGCTCAAGAAGATCCTCACGAATACCGGCTCTTCTCGCCACGTCAACAATGGGAAGCATAGGTGTCTCTTGAGCGATCTCGATATCGGACTTGTACTGCGGCATAATGCACCTCATCTATGAAAAGTCGGCAATCTGCTGCTTGAGTTGTGCAACAAGAGTTTCAAGCTCATCGGCACGCGAACGCTTCTTCTCGATGACCACCGGCGCAGCCTTGGCAACAAAGCCCTCGTTGGCAAGGGTGCGCTTGACGCCGAGAAGCTCTTTTTCAGCGGAAGCAAGATCTTTCTCAAGACGTTTTGCTTCAGCCTGCAAATCAACAAGATCTCCCAGAATTACATACAGCTCAAGACTGCCCTCGGCAACGGAAACGGAACCTTCGGGCTTTTGGATGTCCTTACCGATGTGTAACTCAGAAATGCGGCCGACGCTCTGGATGAAGCCTGTCTGCTTTGTAAGCGCATCGGCATCTTCCGCCGTTGCGCGAACCGCCACGGAAAGCTCCGCCTTTGGCGACAAGCGATAGCGTGCCCGTGTTGAACGAGCCGCAGAAACAACCGTCTTTGCAAGTGAGAAGTTATGCTCGGCCTCGTCATTCATGAAGCGAGCAAGCTCTTGAGGCTCCGGCCATGCGGCAGTCATCAAAAACGTTGCATCATGGCTGAACACGCCCGATGCAGGAAGGGCGTCCCAAACGCTCTCTGTCACAAACGGCATCACGGGATGCAAAAGGCGCATAGACACGTCCAACACAAATACAAGATTTTGCTGAACTTGAAGGCGCTCTTCAGTATCTCCGTTCAAAAGACGAGACTTGCAAAGCTCAATGTACCAGTCGCAGACATCGTTCCAGAAAAACGTCTGGATGTTACGAGCGTAATCGCCAAAGCCGTATGACTCAAGTTGTTCTGTCGTCTCCGCCGTCACGCGAGCAAGACGCGAGAACATCCACGCATCTTCGGGCGTTTTGGCCTTTGGCTCACCTGGCGTATAACCACCAAGGTTCATCTGCACAAACCGGCTTGCATTCCAGATTTTTGTCACAAAGGAGCGGGCTTGGTCGGTTCGGGGAGACTCAAGAAGCTCCTTAGTTTTCTTATCCAAAACCGCATCAAACTTGACGTCTTGATTGTTGGTAATAAGCGTCAACAGGTTGTATCTCATGGCATCGGCGCCGTACTTGGCAATGAGATCCATCGGATTTACGCCGTTACCCTTGGACTTTGACATGCGGCTGCCGTCTTTAGCCAAAATGGTAGCGTAGATAAACACGTCATGAAATGGAATCTCCTTGGTAAAGTAAAGCGAACTCATAATCATGCGCGCCACCCAAAGAGCAATGATATCGCGAGCGGTTACCAGTACCTTTGTGGGATGATGACCCTCAAGCTGCTCGGAATGCTCGGGCCAACCCTGTGTGGCAAAAGTCCAGAGCTGCGAGGAGAACCAGGTATCCAATACGTCTTCATCTTGGTGTACGTGATGGCCGCCACACTTGGGGCAGACGTCCGTATCCTCCATCAGGGCATCTTGCCAGCCACACTCGTCGCAGTAAAAGACAGGAATGCGATGTCCCCACCAGAGCTGCCGGGAAATGTTCCAATCACGAAGGTTATCCATCCAGGTCAGATAGGTCTGCGTCCAGCGCTCGGGATGGAAGGTGACGTCTCCTTTGCGAACCGCCTGTGCAGCAGGTTCTTTAAGCTTATCAACGGCAACAAACCACTGCTCGGAGAGCCATGGCTCAAGCGTTGTGCCGCAGCGATAGCAGTGCATAACGGAGTGCTCAAGGTCTTCGATGTGGTCGAGAAGGCCATGCTCTTCAAACCACGCCACAATGGCATCGCGTGCCTGATCGCGATCAAGGCCCGAGAACTCACCGTAGCCGTCGACGACCACGGCATGCTCGTCGAAGATGTTGATCTTCTCAAGGCCATGCGCCTCCCCCATGGCAAAGTCGTTGGGATCATGCGCCGGAGTAACCTTGACAAAACCGGTACCAAAACCGGCATCGACATGCCAATCTGAGAAAATGGGGATCTCACGTCCCACGATGGGCAGCACAACCGTCGCGCCTACCAGAGCAGCCTTCTCGGGATCCTGGGGAGAGACCGCCACACCCGTATCGCCGAGCATCGTCTCGGGACGAGTGGTTGCCACCGTAATGTATTCAATGCCGCCGACCGGCTCCTTCAGCGGATAGCGCAGGTACCACAGATGGCCCTTCTCGTCAGCATATTCCGCCTCGTCATCGGAGATGGACGTCTCGCAGTGCGGACACCAGTTGACAATACGCTTGCCGCGGTAGATAAGGTCATGGTGATACCAGTCCACAAAGACCTTACGCACGGCCTGGGTGTACTCCGGCGACATCGTGAACTTCTCGTCATCAAAATCAATGGAACAGCCCATGCGCTTGATCTGCTCGACGATGGTTCCACCGTACTCACGCGTCCAGTCCCAGCAGGCCTCAATGAACTTCTCGCGGCCGATTTCCAGGCGAGAAATACCTTCGGACTTCAGTTTTTTGTCAACCTTTGTTTGCGTGGCGATACCCGCGTGGTCGGTTCCCAGGATCCAACGCGTGGAATAGCCGCGCATGCGGCTGTAGCGGATATATGTATCTTGAATGGTGTCATCCATGGCGTGGCCCATATGGAGAATACCGGTAACGTTAGGTGGCGGAATCACAACGGTGCGATCTTCTGTGCCTTTGCTGCGACCATAGCAGCCGGCTTGTATCCACTTTTTGATCAGTTCAGGCTCGGCGGCCTGAGGATCATAGGTCTTTGGCATTTCTTCCACGGTGTATGCGCCTTTCACATGCTTCGAATAACGTTGGTACTGGCTAGCAGAACAGTATAGTGTATGTAGATAAGTGTACTTCGAAAAGGTCTAAGAACAAGATAATCCTCACGTTTTATCTGTTTGAGACATTGGGTTACACAGTTATAACTATCTGATGTTTTTCGAGGTAATTATCATAAAACTTTCATCATATGCAGAAAGAAAAGTAATTAAATGTTTCGGTGGCATTACAAATCTGTTACAAGATTCTGAAACTAATCAAAAGATGATAGTTTTATATCGTCGCGACAAGAACTTAGATCTCTCAATGAAAGGGGATTCAAAATGAATACGCCAAAAGCTGAGAACATTTGGGAAATTGTCGATATCACCGACATTGACAAAGACTTGACCGCAAATATCTCAACCATCGATGAAAACGGCTGGTGCGGAATTTTCTGTTCAGGGGCAGATATTAAAGACAAATAAGTCTTCTCAATTATCTTAATGTAAGCCTATTGAGACAAAGGGCATCAGTATCACACTTTTATGATACTGATGCCTAGACGAAAAGCTTGAGGAATGTTTATGCTTAAAGAAAATGCTTTTATACACATTTCTAATAGGATGCATAGTGCTATTCTCTTTGACGCATTTAATAGCAAGATTTATAAAATTCCTTATGAACTTGCTCAAAAAATCCAATCAAACAGTCTTACCAATTCTGAAGAAAAACTGATTAATCAACGTCTTTCAGTTTTAGATTATTCAAAATCAAAAATCAAGGTACCTAAAGTACTGGATTCTCTTCGGTTAATAATCACAAATAAATGTAACTTCAAATGCAGTTACTGCTTCGCACATGCAGGAAGCTATAACATGCCTCTTCATGAAATGTCTACTGATCTAATCAAAGAGATTCTTGATTATTTTTTCACTAGCTACGAAAAAGTTACACAGCTGAGCTTTTTTGGAGGAGAGCCTCTTTTAGCCCTCGATAAAATCGAGTTTGCCTGTTCGTACATTGCAGAACATTTTCCTTTGAAGATTCCAAGTTATTCAATTGTTACAAATGCATTTTTCCTAAACGGTGCTGCGAAGACAATACTAGAAAAAAATAAGATTTCAGTGATAGCAAGTATTGATGGACCAAAAGAAATAAATGATTCGTGCCGTATTTTTAAAGATGGAACCGGCACGTTCGATACTGTTGATAAAAATATAAGGGAATTTTCAAATACTTCTAATATTGCTATTGAGTCTACCTATTCTTCTATTCACGTTAAGAATGGAATTACGAAAAACAAACTCTTTGATTATCTATCAAAGCGATATAAAACGTCTAAAATTATTATTGCAGATGTCGTTACTGACCAAAATATCCCTTCAAAAAAGAATCTTGAAAACGACTTATTTATGAATCTTAAATTCTTTGAGGAATTTTTTGATGGCAATATCGAAAACTATAATGACGAAATTGTCTTCTTAATCCGTGCTTTTGTAACAGGGAAGAACTATAAGTTCTTTTGTGGAGCGGGCTATAACAAATTTGCCGTAGATATGAATGGAAACGTCTACCCTTGCCATTTATTTCTCGATAGCCCCAAGAATATACTTTTCAATATTGAGGATCCTCAAGTTAAGAAACCCTTCAAATTATATAGTAAAGATAATGCTAAATGCTCGCAGTGCACATATAGAGCATTCTGTTCTATATGTACTCATGAAATAGAAAGAACTCCTAAGATGTGTCTTTATCAGCAAAAGAAAATCAATTTCTTTCTTCATTCAATGTTGGAATTGTTTATCAGCGACCATAAAAGATACCGAAGGATTCTTCAAAATGCCCTTCATTATGGAACAAAATCCTCTAAAGAACGATAAGAATAGCAAAGTAGACAAGAAAGAACTGTCTATGGTAAAGGAGTACACATGAACGACGACGCAAAAGAGGTTCAGTATAAACTTAGACGAAGCCTTTTTTGGGACAATAGAGGACTGCTATTTGGCTCATTTTTCTTTAAGACCAGTTTTGATCTTGTAACTGTCTGCTCTCCATACATCACTTCAGTCCTTATGAATGCCGCCGTCTCAAGCTCAACGAATGACTTTATACGCGGTTGCATCTTTGCTGCCATACTAACAATCACAGCAATAGTCAATAGATTTATCATCCGATACTTTGTCCCTGAGTACCTCTATCATGCTGCCAATTCATATCGAAACGTCGCCTTCAAATATATGCTCAAAAAAGGAATTAACTCCTTTGAACAGGATGGAAGTTCTGCATATATATCTGCACTTACTAATGATCTGAACTCCATCGAAACAACATATCTCGAAGACATGTTTACTCTAGCTGCTGACAGTATCTCTTTTGTCGTAGCCCTTATCATGCTTCTAGTGCAAAGCGTGCCTTTAACGCTTGTAGCTATCGCAGCTTCAATTCTTCCTCTCATAATCAGCGTAAAACTGGGAGGCGTTCTTGGTGAAATTCAGAAAAGATCGTCAGAAAAAGCTAGTGAATTTATCGCTCAAGTATCCGATCTCGTAAAAGGATTTCCTTTAATAAAAGCCTACGGGGCCTCAAAGGCTGCCTTAAAACTCTTCAAAGCGGATAATAGTGCACTTGAAACTACCAAGAGAGAACGTAGAAGAACCTCGATTTTTATCAATATTCTCAGCTGGAGCGCATTTGGCCTCTCCCAATGGGCCGTACTTATTGCCGGCACATATCTCTGCATCACAAACCAAGGTGTCACTCCCGGTGTCATTCTCATGGCAACATTACTTATGAATTACATCAGTCTTCCCCTTCAAACCATACCTCCCATACTTGCAGCACGTAAGGCATCTAACGAATTGATTTCTAAGTTTGCAGACCTTCTTGCCAGCGACAAGGAATCTGAGGGGGCCGACAGACTAGACGCAGTAGAGCACAGAATTACTATAAACAATCTCTCCTTTGCTTACGAGGAAGAGTCACCTGTATTGAAAGATGTCACGGTAGAATTTGCTCCTAAAAAGAGTTATGCCATCGTAGGTGCCTCAGGCTCTGGAAAATCTACGCTGTTTAACCTACTCATGGGAGGCTATTTAACGTATCAAGGCAACATCTTCTATGATGAACTTGAACTTAAAGGCATCAACAAGAAATCACTCTATCAAAACGTCTCTCTCGTACAGCAGGAAAACTTCCTCTTCAATGCCTCAATCAAAGATAACATTACCATGTTCGGCAATCATCCTGAAGATGCCGTTATGGACGCCTGCAATCGTGCGGGTCTCGCAGAATTTATCGAAAAGAACGGTCTTAATTACCGTTGCGGTGAAGGTGGATCCAATCTTTCCGGTGGAGAGCGTCAGAGGGTCTGCATAGCAAGAAGTCTACTTAAAGGTTCAAAAGTGCTCCTTCTTGATGAGGCTACTTCTGCCCTTGATCATGCGACTGCCGATCAAATTATCAACTCAATTACAAACCTCACAGATACCACTCGCATCGTAGTCACTCACAGCTTAGAAGAAATGCAGCTCAAAAAGTTTGACGAGATCCTTGTAATGAAGGACGGTCATCTTATCGAACAAGGTTCCTTTGACGAGCTCATGGCTCACGACGATTACTTTAAGGCTCTATATACCCTTGAACAATAGAGACCGCAAATAGCGAGAACCCGAAAACTGATTTAAAAGGGACTGTCTATGTATTCTGCCAGCAATGTTTCAGCAATAAAGAAGCAACTCATTAAAAGCCTTTTCTGGGATAACAAACTCTCTCTTTTTGGCGGACTGTTTTTCTATGTTCTGCTCTTCTCGACAACGGTCTTCAGTCCTTATATAGCTTCGAGTATCGTTAATGCTGCCGTTGCCCAATCAGTCGGCGATATCTTCTTCTTCATTTTTCTGGACATTCTTATGACGATCGTCATTATTCTCATCAGACTGACAACAAGACGGCTCGTTCCAAAATTCATATATCAAGCTTGTACGAACTATCGCAACACCGCTTTCAAGTACCTTCTTAATAAGAAGATCAGCACCTTCGAGGGAGGAGGAGGCAGTGATTATGTCTCAGCTTTTACCAATGATATTTACTCGATCGAAAGCTCTTATCTCGAAAAGCTGTTTCTTCTGGCCGGAAAGAGCGTTGCCTTTGTCATAGCTCTTGTCATACTTTTTGTACAGAGCATTCCTCTTGCGATCGTAGCTATACTGTCTTCAATCGTTCCCCTGTTGGTAAGCATTACCCGACTTGGAGACAAACTTGCCGCAGATCAAAAGAAAGCTTCTGACAGCGCAAGCACGTTTGTAGCCCAGATAAGTGATCTCATCAAAGGCTTCCCGCTCATCAAGAGCTTTGATGCAGGAGCTTCGGCATTGAGACTCTTCGATCTTGATAATAAGCACCTGGAAGAAGCGAAGCAGCACTATCGCAGATCAGATCGCCTCATCTCACTAGTAAGCGTCGCTGCCTTTGATATTTCCCAAGGCGCCGTACTGGGCTTTGGTGCCTATCTCTGTGCAACTAACCAGGGTATCACTCCCGGCGGCATTTTCATGGCGGCTCTTCTCATGGGCTATATCGGCTTGCCTATGGAAGAAGTACCTCCTGTCATCGCAGCCCGTAAAGCTTCCCACAAGCTCATCGATAAACTGGCTCGGCTTCTGGCAGAAGAGACAGATGAAGAGGGAACTGCTTCTCTTTCTCCTGTTGAGAAGGCTATTTCTCTTGACCACATAACATTTGGCTACGAGAAGGACACGCCGGTCCTCAAAAATCTTACTGTCACGTTTGAAGCTAAGAAGAGTTACGCCATCGTAGGTACCTCCGGATCCGGCAAATCAACGCTGTTGAGCCTGCTTATGGGCGGCTATCCTAGCTATACAGGCAGCATTTTCTACGATTCTCTTGAACTCAAAGACATCAGCAGGAAGTCCCTGTACCAAAACGTCTCATTGGTACAGCAAGAAAACTTCCTCTTCAATGCCTCCATCAAAGATAACGTCACCATGTTCGGTGATTATCCTGAAGACGCCATCATGGATGCCTGTAACCGTGCTGATCTTTCCGAATTTATCGAAAAGAACGGTCTTGACTACCACTGCGGCGAGGGCGGTTCCAGTCTTTCCGGCGGAGAGCGGCAGCGCGTCTGCATTGCTCGAAGCTTGCTGCGAGGAACCGATGTTCTTCTTCTGGACGAAGCTACTTCTGCCCTTGATCATGCGACCGCCGGTCAGATTATCAGCTCTATAGCGAACCTTACAGATACCACGCGCATTGTAATCACACACAGTTTAGAGGAAGCTCAGCTTACAAAGTTTGACGAGATCCTGGTGATGAAGGACGGCCGCCTCGTTGAGAAGGGCACCTTTGACGAGCTTATGGCTCATGACGATTACTTCAAGGCTCTCTACACCCTTGAGCAGTAGGATAAAACTGTATGCTTAAAAGGTATACTAAGCCGCAGTTATTTCTACCCAAGGAGACCTATGGCAGAGCAGATCCCAAACGCAACGGCACGGCTTGAGCTGATTCTCGGACACGAACGTCTTGCTCGTCTTGAAAGTGCCTGCGTCATGATACTTGGCCTTGGAGGCGTCGGGTCAAATTGCGTAGAAGCACTTGCGCGCGGAGGGATTGGCCACTTTGTACTGGTAGACGCTGATACCGTGGAAGCAAGTAATCTCAACCGGCAGGCCATTGCCTTTGCGCATACCTTGGGACAAAGAAAGACGGATGCCGCCCGTCACCTCATTTTAGATATCAATCCCGCCGCTGAAGTGAAGACCCTTGATGCGTTCCTTCTCAAAGACAACACGTCTACGCTGCTTGATACACTTCCCCGTCCTGACGTACTCGTGGATGCCATCGATACCGTATCTGCAAAGCTTGCGGCAGCCCGCTGGGCTCAGGAGAGGGGTGTGTATCTTATTTCCAGCATGGGAGGCGCCAACAAGATACATCCCGAATTGCTTAAGGTCTCCATGCTCTCCCAAACTCATGATGATGCCTTGGCGCGCATTATGCGCAAAGAATCTCGCAAGCGCGGGCTAAACGATTTTCGCGTGGTATATTCGCCCGAACCGGCACAAGAGGTTCTCGCACCTAAAGACGCTGAAGGCAAGGCTGCGCAACTTGGTACCATGTCCTATATTCCACCCATCATGGGACAGTTGATTGCAAGCGATGTCATCTTGCATCTAACGGGCCTGAACCAAAGCGAGGAGAATCGTGCATAGCGAACCCCCAACCCCTCAAAGCAACACCGTGCCTGATCAAGACATTGCCGCACTTGATTACTTCGACGCTCACGTGCACTTGGATCTTATGCCTACCGCAGGTGAGGTGGCGAGAAGTGCCTCGTCTCATAACTTCGGCTTCTTTTCCTGTGGGGTCTCTCCTACCGATTTTTTCAACAGTACCAAAACACTCACCGGTAGAGCCAACCAACCAACCGCACCGGGAATCCGTATTGGCATAGGAGCACATCCGTGGTGGATTGCGGATGGCCGGATAAATAACACCGATATAGAAATGATGCTCGACACCATATCTGACGTGCGCTTTATTGGTGAGATTGGCTTGGATTTCTCTTCTCGCTTCAATGATACCGAAGCGCAAAAGCGCCAGCTTCAGGCGTTCAAGAGCATCTGCCTCAAAGTCGCTCAAACCCCTGCCAGCGACGCACCCAAAATTCTTTCGATTCACGCAGTCAAAAGTGTTGATGCGGTGCTCGATGTGCTGGAAGAAACCAAAGCGCTTAACAGGTGCCGAGCCATTTTGCACTGGTTCAGCGGCTCTTCGGATCAACTGCATCGCGCCATTTTAGCCGGCTGCTGGTTTTCCGTTGGCGAGAAGAGCCTTGAGACCGGCAAAGGACGTGAGTACGCAAAGGTCTACCCGAAAGATCGTTTGCTTACGGAAACGGATCTGCCTTCGTCTGCACATCCGGCATGCGACATCGAAGATCTTCTCGCCAGCCTGAAACGAGGCTGCAAAGGATTGAGCCAAGCTCGCGGATATGACGTGCAGGATGAAGTAATTGCCAACGCCGCAACCTTATTTGGCGCGTAAGTGCTAAAGTTTGATACATGAGAAAACTACGCAAAACAACTCCTCCGCGGAGCTTTACCACCAATAGAAGCCCGCTTCCCGGTGCAATGCTTGCCAGCTCATCGGATGAGCTGAGTCTTGCCCTTGATGACGTGGTGCTTGTCTTTGCCTGTAGTGATAACTTTGTGCCGTATCTCTCCGTTGCCGTGCAGTCAATCATTGAAAACGCTAGCTTGAAGCGCAATTATGACGTAATTGTGCTCACGCGTGACCTCTCACCCACAAGCATGATTACCTTAACGCGCCAGTGCCAGGTGACACCCAATGTGGGCATCGGCTTTCTGGATGTTGATGCAGCTTTGGGTGATATCGAGCTTCCTCATCACGGTCATTTTCGCCCCGAGACCTATTTTCGCCTTTTGGCACCATCGCTTCTACCAAACGTTGCCAAGGCCATCTATCTTGATTCTGATCTGGTCGTCAACCACGATGTTGCAGAGCTTTTTGACATTGACGTTACGGGATACCTTGTAGCGGCTACACGCGATGCCGATACCATCGGTCAGATTGACGGCTACGATTCAACCGTGGGCCCCTACCTTAAAGATGAGCTCGGCATGAACGATCCGCATGACTACTTCCAAGCGGGCGTTATCTTGATGAACCTTGCCGAAATCCGCACTTCCATTGCTCCCGAAGAGTTTCTCAAAGTTGCCACCATGCGCAACTGGCGCTGGCTTGATCAGGACGTGCTGAATCGCTTGATTAATGGTCATTACCTGTGCATACCCATGAAGTGGAACTACCTTGCAGACTGGCAGTTCTTGCGTCGCACGCACATTGTGGCACAGGCTCCAAAAGATGTTCGCAAGGAGTACGACGAAGCTCGCTCAGACCTCTGCATCGTACATTACGCCGGACCCGACAACCGCCCCTGGTTGTATCCCAACTCCGATTTGGCAGGGCTTTTTTGGTTCTACGCACGCCGTTCTCCCTATCTTGAAGAGCTCCGCTCGCAACTGGAAGAATCGAAAAGAACCGCCAAGGGTCTTGCACATCGTGTTCAGTCGGGCATTATTTTCCGCGGCATCTTGCCACTGTTTGACCGCGTATGCCCACCGGGGTCAACAACACGGGTACGCATCATTGATACCTACAGCAAGCTGGGCGGCAGCAACCTATAAGGGCACTACCGCTTGCTCCTTGCAAAGAGCTCCCAAAACGCAACGGCACTTGAAGCGGCTACGTTAAGTGAATCCACCGCATGTGACATCGGGATAATTGCCGTTTGATCGCAGGCCTCAATAGTGCGTTGATCAAGACCGTATCCCTCCGAGCCAAAGAACAATGCGTGTTTTTCCAACGAAGAAGTATGCTCGATGTCCGTGAGAGGCACTGCCGTATCCGTCAGTGCCAACGCCGTAGTAATAAAACCTTCCTCATGAAGCATACGCATAAGGCCTTCAACCCAAAGCTCCTCTGGAACACATGCCCACGGCACCTGAAATACCGTACCCATTGACACGCGAATTGCCCGCCGAGCCAGGTGATCGGCACAATGCGGTGCCAACAAAACCGCATCTACATTAAGCGCTGCGGCATTTCTGAAAACCGCTCCTACATTGCTTACGTCCACAAGATTTTCAAGCACCGCAACCGTGTGCGCTTTGCTAAGAGTCTTAGTGATTGAAGCTCCCTGTGGGCGCTTCATAGCAGCAAGTAAGCCACGCGTGATCTTATAGCCCACCAAACGCTCCAACTCTTGTGGAAGCATTACAAAAAGAGGAATAGCATTTTGATCCTGTGTGCACCGGTACCATCCGCAACGTTCAAGAATTTCTGAAGCTTGAAGAATATGTGCAGTATCTGTCAAAAAACTATGTGGAACTTGCGAGGTTTGCAAGGCAACCTCAACCACAAAAGGACTTTCACAGATCATCACCGAATGAGCCGGATCAAGACGATTGCGCAGTTGATTGTTGGTAAGATGGGCGTATACACCAACCTCTGAATCCTCAAATGAGTCTACGTTTTTCACACGGAACTTTTTCACAACACATTCTCCTCAAGATTTCCAAATAAAAGCCCACCTAAATATCTTAGAATAGTGTATTGGTGCGACAACCATCCTAAACGTACCTTACCACCAAAATTTGAGCTAGACAGGAGTTCGCGTGGCTAAGCATTTTGCCGACAGTAATGAGATTCTTGAATCCCAGCCGAAGCATCTTTCAGACGAGGAAACTCTATCTCATACCGATGAAACCGCCCCTTCTCACCAAGAACTTGGTACAGATTCCAGCGAGAAGGTCTCTGAATCAGAATCTCACATTGAAGATGTAAAAAGTACCACAACCGCAATTCAGAGCGTAGAGCGCTATAAGATTGATACGTCCGTTCTTCCTCACATAGATGCAAATACCTGTGCCGCCTCTGATATAGATGGTGCTTCAGATGTCGCTGCAGACACAAGTCAGGACAACGGGGTAACCGTATACATGCCACCTCTTGAGACCCCTGAGAACAAAGCACCTCGGAAGAAGCGTAAGCTCTGGCTTATTCCCGTTGTTTTTCTTGCCATACTTACGGTGATTTATTTTGGAGGCGTACTTCTCTTTCATTTTATTTTCCTGCCACATACCACAATATATGGCACTGATTATTCGCTGAAGCCAACTTCGGCTCTCGCAACCTCAATTGAATCTGACGCTTCAAACTATACGGGTCATATCTCCGGCAATGGAGTTGACCTTAACCTTAAGGCCTCTGATATCAATCTTACCTACGATGGTAAAGGATACGCTGAAAGCGCCAAATCACAGGAAAATATATGGGCATGGCCCGTGGAAATCTTTAAGTCTCGTGACTTAAAGCCGGTTGGCACCGCTTCTTATGATCACGATAAGCTCAAAGCATATGTTGACGAGATCATACAGAAAGGTACTTCCGCTGCAGGCGAGCAGGACCACCATGGCATTACGTTTGACTCGTCTTCCGGAAAGTTTACGATGTCTGAGCAAGCACGAGCCATGCGTCTCTCCCCCGATGCCGTGGATCAAGAGGTTGGACAGGCATTCAATTCTCTTCAAAAAGACATCAAGCTTGACGACAGTGTTGTTTTAAGCGCCAAAGAAATTGACACCGCCATTGCGACCGCAAATGCCTATGTTTCCGCAGCTCCAAAACTTAAACTTGGCAACAATGACGCCGGTGCAATTACGGCAGATCAGATAGCTTCTTGGATTAGTTTTGATGAGAATCTCAACGTAACTCTCAACGAGCAGGCAATTAAAGATTATGCCCATGGAGATCTCTCAAAACAGCTTGACTCCAAGGGAACAGCCCGTACCTATACACGTCCCGACGGAAAAGAAATCACAACCGCCGCTGCCGGTCACTACGGCTGGTCCATCGATGGCGACGCAACGGCAGATGCCATTATCAATGCCATTAAGAGCGGATCGGCACAACCAACCGTGGATGTTCCTTGTCTTCAGTCTGCCGTTACCTATGATCCCGGCAAACAGGACTGGGGTAAGCGCTACATCGACGTTGACCTTTCCGAGCAGCACGCCCGCCTCTACGATGACAATGGTTCAATCATCTGGGAAGCTGATGTGGTTACCGGCATTCCTGATGGTCGTCACAATACGCCTGAAGGCGTTTGGGATATTACCAGCCATATTCGTGGTGCACGACTTCTTGGACCCAATGATGAATCCGGACGTCCCGGTTGGGATACCAAGGTTGATTTCTGGCTTGGCGTCAAGGGTCAGGAAGCAGGCTTCCACAACGCTCCATGGCGGAGCGCTTTCGGAGGACAGATTTACAAGACAGGCGGAAGCCACGGCTGCATTAATCTCAGTTATGACGACGCTCAAAAACTTTTTGATATCGCAAAAGACGGAGACCCCGTCGTCATCCATTACTAACGTTACAAGTTCATACCAAAAGCTCCATTTTCACATCACGACCACCTGCTTTGCAGATGGTCGTGATGTTATATGTTGCGTATGCGTACATGCGCTAAGATTTTAAACCGCAATCAAACTTTTAGTGGCAAAACCTCAAAATAAGTAATGCTACGGTAATGTGTGCATTTAATATATTTTTATAGAGACGTCTTTTTATTTTTTTCTTTTAATAAAATTTACCCGCTTGGAAGTCATTTTAAAAGGAGAAAATCATGCGACGAAAAAGGATTTTAAGCGTTCTATTTTCATTGGTGCTCATACTGAGCAGTCTTCCAATGTCTGCCATTGCAGAATCCATTGAAGATGCAGGTAAGTACTCTGTAACGGTATCTTATATTGATGCGGCTACGGGTACAGAAATCCACTCGCCAACCAAACAAGTAGTCAATGAGGGCGAGACGTGGTCCGCGCCTTCTCCTGCCATCGCCGGCTACCAGCTCTCCAACGCCGCTGATGCAACCGTTACCGGCACGGCATCCGGATCAAATCACTACATTACACAGACCGTTTCATATGCTCCCGCACAGGTCACTTATATCGTTAAACACATGAAAGAAATGACTACCGGTAACTATGTCGTTGCAGACACGGAAACTCATTCTGCGCTTGCCAATACAACCGTTACGGTGACCGGCAACACCTATCCGGGATACACTCGTGTCACCGGCGATTTAACCCTTAAGGTTACGGCTGACGGAAATGCCGTCAAATATGTGTATTACGACCGTAACTTTCGCAGCGCCATTTACTTCTCCACTTCCGGCAGTGAAATTTCTCCCGTAGTCGGCAATCCGGGAGATTCGGTACCTTCAGTACCTAACCCTACCCGCACGGGATACACGTTTGCCGGATGGGACCTTAATGATGATGGCGTCGCAGATACGCTTCCTACGACGATGCCGACAGAGCCCATTACCGCCAAAGCTCTTTGGACTCCCGCTTCAGCCTCCTATCAGTATGCGTATTTCATTCAAGATCCCTACAAGCCTTCAGAGTATAAATTTGTCAGCAGTACCACTGCCACTGGAACCGTTGGATCGATGACCGCACCGGCTCCCACTCAGCCAAGTACCGGCACTTTCCGATATGAAGCCTACGATCACGAGACTCCGTCCACCGCTATTGCCGCAGACGGCTCGACGGTTATTAACGTGTACTACAAATTGGTTCCCATCACCGTCAACATGCGCGCCTACTATAACGGCCCCATTATCAGGACTTTTACCGTTACCTATGGCGACACTATTGATCCGTATGCGATAAATCCAAATACCGGCAACAAGTACAGTGAAGATATGATTGCCACAAGGCGTACCACGGATCCAACAGGAACGTATTATTGGTGGGGCGTAGTTCCTGGCTACGGTGGAACCGCAACCACTACCGCGGTAGATACTAAAACTCCAAGTACTGCCATCGATTCGCATAACGTACTTGATATATATGGTCGTTATACCGCAGATTCAAACCTTGGACCACGGTATCGTTTCTACTACTATCAAAACCTTGACGGTACCTACAATATGGACGGCGACCACACGCTTTCACGTTCCGAAAAGCTGATTGAAATTGCAAAAAATGCCGGCGACGGTTACCTTGAGAGCGAAGAGCCTCATCCTGGTTTCTCGTGGGACGGTTATCGTATGAGCATTGGCCACTTTGACGGCACCAACTACGACAGCCTTAGTTGGAACGCATGGCAGCCATATAACTATGATTATCTCGTTACCACTGAAAATTCAAACCTCGTTGAGCATCGCTATAAGCGTAACACCTACAGTGTGTACTACATGAACAACGGAACCTTGGTTAACACGGTTTCTCATTTGTACGAGCAGCCTTTTAATGCCGAAACGGAAGGTGCAAGTCCTCTACTTCTTCCTCCCGGACCTGGATATACCTTCGCCGGCTGGTATGACAATGCAGAAGCTCTGGGCACTCCTGTCACACAAATGACCATGCCCGCAGCAAACGTCAGGCTGTATGCTAAGTGGGTACCCAAGACCGTAACGGTTACCTTTGACTCAGAGGGAGGCTCCCCCGTTGCCACTCAGTCGCTGACCTACGGCAACACGGCCACCAAGCCGGAAGACCCCGTACGCGATGGCTATACCTTTGCCGGATGGATTGTTAATCCCGACAATAACCCTTCTGAATACAGTTTTTCGGCAGCCGTAACAAAAGACATCACCCTTCACGCACTGTGGAAGAAAAACAACTCTGCCGTTTCTTATACCGTAATCCACAAGACCGACGACGGCCAGATTCTCTCCACCTCCACCCATACGGGTACGGAAGGAGATCTTGCAAGCGCATGGGCTCTTGATAGTGCAGATCGCGGTGCATATCCCTATGTAGACGCTTCTTCTCGCTCCATTGTTCTTGAAAGCGACGCTCAAAAGAACGTTATTACCTTCACCTATAGCAAAGAGGCACGCTATACCTATACCGTCCACTATGTAGACGCTCAAACGGGCGAGAAGATTCATGAGGATGATGTTATTGGTGCTCAGACCCTCAATTTGCTAAACGTTTCCGCTCGCGAAATTCAAGGCTATACGCTTCAAGGAGACGCAGTCGGATATGCATCTTTTGAGCAAACCGAGTACACGTTCTACTACACAAGAAATCCCGAGGCCCCTGCCGCCCCAACAACACCTGCCTCTCCCACAAAGGCTTCTTCTAAAAAGCACAGCAAGCTTCCCGACACCGGAGATGTGGCAAGCTTGGCGTTGGTCGGAGCTTCACTTGTCAGCGGCGTGGCACTGAGCGCGTCTGCCATCCTACGTCGTAAGAAGGACGGAGAATAAGCAAGTCTCCGGATTTTGGTTTGACAACGCTCAACGTATTGAATTTTTCCACCACATGTTGAGCTTTTTGGAATACCCACAGCCCTATAGAGCTGTGGGTATTTTAAGTTCAGCCTCTAAAACAAAGGCGAGAAGCCCGTACTTCTCGCCTTTGTTGTATAAGATTCCTTTGGTTGAAAGCTTATCGGCCGTTGATGTGCGCTTTATTAAAACTTAGGTAGCTGTCCTCCTCCAAAGCCCATGTTGCGCATCATGGCTTCCATTTGACGGCGACCTTTCTTAGCGTTGCCGCTCTGCGTCATGGCTCTCATCTTTCCCATCATCTTATTCATCTCTCCCCACTGACGAATAAGCTGATTGACCTCTTGAATGGTACGACCGGAACCATCCGAGATGCGTCTGCGGCGCTGGCCGTTAATGATCTTGGGCCGCATGCGCTCTTCTTTTGTCATGGAATGAATGATGGCTTCAATACGTCCAAGAGAACTATCGTCAAGCCCTCCTTGCTGAGACATCAAACGATCCCCACCGGGAAGGGCGCCGATCAGCTTTGCGAGACCGCCCATTTTACGAATCTGCTGCATTTGAGCGAGCAGGTCATCCATGGTAAAGCCTTCACGAAGCATACGCTCCGCATCCTCAACTTGCTTCTCATCTGCATTTTTCTGGGCCTGCTCAACGATGGAGATAACATCGCCCATACCAAGAATGCGCTTTGCCATGCGATCCGGATGGAAGACCTCAAGCGAATCGGGCTTCTCGCCCATAGAAACAAACTTTATGGGTTTACCGGTGACTTCTCGGACAGACAAAGCTCCGCCGCCGCGGGCGTCGCCGTCAAGTTTTGACATGATGACGCCGTCAAAATCCACGCGTTCGGCAAACGTGGTTACGACGTTCACGATGTCTTGTCCGGTCATGGCGTCCACAACCATGAGAATCTGATCGGGTTTGACTGCCTGCTTGATGGCGACAGCCTCCTGCATCATTTCTTCATCAATCTGAAGACGGCCGGCAGTATCGACAATCACGATGTCGTTCATGTTATCAACGGCTTGCTGAGTGGACGCGGACGCGATGGCCACGGCATCACGTCCGTCCCCGCGATACACCGGTACTTCAATTTCTGAGCCAAGAGTCTCAAGCTGATCTGCCGCCGCAGGACGGTGCACGTCACAGGCCGCCAAAAGCGGACGTTTTCCCTCGGATTTCAAAAGATACGCAAGCTTAGCTGCTGCAGTGGTTTTTCCCGAACCCTGAAGACCAACAAGCATGATAACGTTGGGAATGCGGTTTTGAGCCAGCGTAAGCTTTGACTCGGTAGATCCCAAAAGGGATGTCAGCTCATTAAGTACGATACGCACGACGTTTTGGGCGGGAGACAGCGAATCAAGCACCTCGGCCGTGAGACATTGCTCTTTGCAGCGAGCGACAAAATTCTTAACCACGCGATAGTTAACATCGGCCTCAAGAAGGGCCATACGAATTTCGCGCATGGCGACATTTATGTCATCCTCCGTGAGACGACCCTTGCCACGCAGCGCGTCAAAGGTGTTTTGGAGGCGATCTTGCAGGCTGTTAAACATTATTGAACTCCTTCGCCCACGAGTGCTGCACAGAAATCATGCGCATCAAAGGTTTGCAAATCATCAATGGACTCACCCACACCGATACGGTAAATAGGCAAATTGAGCTGGTGAGAAATGGCAAGCGCGATACCGCCTTTGGCAGTACCGTCGAGTTTGGTAACAATCAATCCGTCCAGATCCAGCGCGTCGTTAAACTCTTTGGCCTGGTTTAAGCCGTTTTGACCGGTTGTGGCATCAATGACCAAAACCACGCTTACCGGCGTTATGCCCGCACGCTTACGCGTGACCGAAACCACCTTCGCAAGTTCGCGCATTAAATCGGACGACGTATGCAGGCGTCCTGCGGTATCAATAAGCACCAGCTCAGAGCCGCGCTTCTCGGCCTCTTCAATAACATCATAGCAAACGCTTGCCGGATCCGCTCCCCGTTCGCGGGTCACAACCTCAACGCCGGAGCGACTCCCCCACACCTCAAGCTGCTCAATCGCTGCCGCGCGGAACGTATCGGCTCCTCCTATCAGCACGCGCACGCCGTCACTCTGTGCGCGCCCCGCAAGCTTACCTACCGTAGTCGTCTTTCCTGCACCGTTAATACCCACAAAAAGGACGATGGACGGAGTATCAACAAAAGGATCTCGAGAAGCACGCGGAAACTCCTCGGAAAGTCTCTCAATAAGTGCGCTGCGAAGTTGATGGGAACGCGTAAGGTTTTCTTTGGCTGCCTGTTCCCGAAGGTGATCGGTCACACGAATGGCCACCTCGGCGCCCATATCGCCCATGACCAGCGTATCCTCAAGGTCATCCCAAAAGTCCTCGGTAACCTCGCCGCCCATGTAAAAAATCTCATTAATCGTCTCACGGGAACGCTCAAGTCCTCGACGAAGGTTGTCCATGAAGCCCATCAGGCATCAACCACCTTTCCGGTTGTGTGATCAAGTCTCTGCGAAACCACATGGCTTACACCGTCTGCCTGCATAGACACGCCGTACAGAACATCCGCCTGTTCCATGGTACGTCTTTGGTGCGAGATAACAATAAGCTGCGTAGCTTCTTTAAGCTGCTCGATTGCATCAAGCAACTTGGAGAGGTTTGCATCATCAAGCGCTGCCTCAACCTCATCAAATACGTAAAACGGAACGGTTCGCGTGCGATACACGGCAAAAAGAAGCGCCAGCGCCGTAAGGCTCTTCTCGCCGCCGCTCATCAGCGTCATTTTTGTGATACGTTTTCCACGCGGTTGCGCCACAATCTCAATGCCCGTCTCGGCAAGGTGCTCGGGATCGGTCATTTCAATATGGGCATGGCCACCCGGAAAAAGCATCGAGAAGACCGCTGAGAAATTCTGGTTGACCTTTTCAAAAACAACCAGAAAACGATTGCGCATTTTTCGCTCAATGGCAGCGGTAATTTTCTTAAGAGAAGCGCGCGCCGCCTCTAAGTCTTCTACCTGCTCACCAATATAGTCGGCTCGTTCTTTGAGGCGCAGATACTCATCCATTGCAACCTCATTCACCGGGCCGATACTTGCAAGCTGTTGCGTTAAGCGGGCTATCGTGCGCTCCGCAGCATCCCTGTCTTCAGGCTCCGGGAGTTGCAGCGCCTCATCGAGGATGGCGCCCATACCCACGATGGCGTTAATTGCATTTTCCACCTGAACTTCAAGACGACCCAGCTCAACGCTCACTTCATTTGCACGGCTCCGTTCCCGCTCAAGGTCAGCCGCCGCAGCGCTCGCCGCGTCTTTAGCCTCGCCAATCGTGGTGCGGAGCGACTCTGAATCGGCTTCGGCAAGCGAAGCTCGATCCTTCAGGCGAGAAGCCCACTCAAGTGCCTTGGCATGAAGTGCACGGTAGCGATCATAGAGAGGGTCAACTCGTAGGCGAATAACCTCAAGCGCATGAGAAGCCTGCTCGGTTGCCTCAATTTGCCGTTTGAGGTTTTGCGCGCGAGCGGCAAGTTCAGATGTACGGGAGGTCAGGTTATCATAGCGCTCAGAGGCCATAGCACGCTTCATACGAGCCTCGGAAAGCTCATGTGACGTTTTACCTTGAGAGCGCACCGCCTCATCGTGTTGGGCCTTTATGTCAGCCAGCTGTTGTTCAAGCTCTTGGGTCTGCTCTTTTGCTTCTTGTGCCGAGCGTCTGTGCTCTTCAATATGGGCTCGTGCATCTTTTGCATGCTCAGCAGCGGCCGCGCGAGCCTTCGTAACCTGGCTCTTCTCCGCCTGTGCAGACGTCAACTGATTTTCAAGACGGCCTCGCTCCGCCGAAAGCGAAGAGAGTTCTCCCGAAAGACGAGCAACTTCTCCTTTTGCGGCGGCGCTCTTCTCGCGTGACTCGGCAAGCTCCGCTTCCGCCTGTTCGGTTGCAGCATGTGCTTGGGTATGTGCGCGTATAAGGGCGTCCATGTCCTTTTTCAGAGTGCGAATGCGACGCTTGCGCTCAAGAGAGCCCGCTTCCACAGACGTCGCGTCCCCTATGACAAGACGACCGTCCGGAAGGACAACAACGCCATCTCGTGTTGCGTAGGTATATCCCGGAAGCTTTTTGTGGGCGACAAGCGCTGCGTCCACGCTTTTCACCACGCGCACATTGCCAAATATTGCCTCCAGGAGCGGTTGCGCTTTTTGATCGACACGAAGCTTGGAGAGAAGCGCCTCTCCGTCTGCGTCGTCCGGCGCAAACTTTGCGGATGCGTGCGTGGGCAAAACAATCGTCGCTTGGCCCTCAATGTCAGTTTGTGCAAGCGCCGCCTGCACAAGCGATTGAGCCGCGACATCGGAGCCGGTTACAAAGGCAGCCAAATCGTCGCCCAGAAGACGCTCAATCAAGGGTTCAAGGCCGGGGTCGGTTGCCTCAATATAGTCGGCAAGCCTCCCCTGTATCAGATGAGCATGTTCCGCATCGCCGGCAAGCGCAGAAGCGCGCGGACTTGTCTGAGCGACTTCAACATCCAGAGATTGCAGTGCCGCAAGCGTTGCCTCGGCATCCGATTGCGCACGACTTGCCTCTCGCTCCCGTATACGTGCCTGCTCCAAAGCGGCGGTATTCTCGCTTATTTTTACCGCCAAAGACTCAGCCGTATGACGTGCCGTTTCAAGGCGGACACTCACATCCGTCTCGCGCGTCACTCTCTCAGAAAGCGCCTCCGTCGTAGTCTGTATGAAGTCTTCTATCTGGGTCAATCGAGATGCATACATCTCGTCTTCAACCTGTGCGTTTGCAATTTGCTCTTCAAGTTTTATTTGAGCAAGCGTTTCTTTATCGGCAATTGAGCGAGAAGTACGCTGCTCGGCGTTTAAGCGTTGAAGTTTACGGTCAAGCTCCTTGCGCGTTGCAACGGCTGTCCGAGAGGCTTCTTCAAGCATCTCTTGCGTACGTATGAGTTCCTTCTTTTGAGCGGAAACTTGCAGGAGCTGTTCTTCAAGACGTTCGGATTCCGTCGTTACCTCTTGGTATTGCTTTCCCATAGTGGACAGCTGCATGCGCATGTCGGAAAGGCGAGAAACCATATTCTTGCCCTTCTCTTCCAAAAGACGCATATCAGAGCCCATACGACCAAGCACGTCCTGCATACGACGGCGCTGCTCGCCTAAATCACCAACAAAAAGACCCTTTTGTTCGAGCAAAGCCTGTAATTTCTCAAGCTCTTTGGCCTTCTCGTCTGAGCGATATTGTGCCAGCTCAATAGCCGCGTTTGTCTCGTTTTGTTTCTCAATAAGTTTTGCATGGTTGCGCTGCAACTGACGAAGATCATCAACGGCAAGCTGAACGGTGAGTTCGGACAGTTGTTTCTGAAGTGTTTTTGCCCGAGACGCCTTATCTACCTGCTTTTCAAGAGGTTTCAGTTGACGGTGTATCTCACGGGCAACCACCTTGGCACGCGCAAGATTTTCATCCATGGCTCCAATCTTGCGCTCTGCTCGCTCTTTTCGGCGTCTGTGTTTTGAAATATCCGCCGCTTCTTCAATGAGTTCTCGACGCTGTTCCGGGCGGCTTGATAAGATGGAATCAAGCTTGCCCTGGGAGATGATGGAATGCGTATCCTTTCCAAGGCCGGAGTCATGCAAAATATCCTGAATGTCCATAAGGCGCGACGGAGCTCCGTTGATGAGATATTCCGACTCCCCCGATCGGTACATACGCCGCGTAATCTCAATCTCGGAAAAATCAATGGGAAGCGTGTGGTCGGCGTTATCAAGAACCAACGTAACCTCTGCGACGCCCACTGCGCCTCGTGCGGACGAACCCGAAAAGATGACGTCTTCCATTGCCTGCCCACGGAGCATTTTTGCACTCTGCTCACCCAACACCCAAAGGATTGCGTCAGAAACATTTGATTTTCCCGAACCGTTGGGGCCAACCACTACGGTCAGTCCCGGGTCAAAAACCATATGAGTTTTATCCGCAAACGATTTAAAGCCTTTCAGCGTGAGCGCCTTGAGATACAACTGAAACCCCCTACTTCAAGCCCATATCGGCATCACAATCAACCGGTACTGCGTCAACGCCAAGGCGAACAAGGGCATCCTGAGCCGCAGCCGCCTCCGCCGCTTTTTTGGAGTGTCCTTGTCCCCTGCCAACCTTGTATCCGTCCACTGACACGACCGAAATAAAAGTTGGCGTATGAGCCGGGCCGGATTCACTCACAAGTTCATATTCAGGAGTTGATTTGCCGTTTGCCTGCACTGCTTCTTGCAGGCGAGACTTAGGGCTCACCGAGCGCTCAGCCAATGCCGGAGAGATATGAGGGGCGAGCGTCTGTATCACAAATTCATGAGTGGGCTCATACCCTGCATCAAGATACAGGGCCCCCACTATGGATTCATACACGTTTTCAAGTGCAGAGCGCATACCGCGTCCACCGGTGCCTCTTTCAGATACGCCCGTAATAATTAACGGTCCGATTCCGAGTGCTTCGGCAACGAGAGACAAGGTGTGCCCTGAAACAAGAGAAATCTTCAGCCGCGTGAGTTCTCCCTCATCCATCTCGGGATAGCGCTCAAAAAGATCCGTTGCCACGATGGCACCTAAAATTGAATCGCCTAAAAACTCAAGGCGCTCATACGATGCAGAAACGGGCTTATCCTCAACGGCAGAAGGGTGCGTAAGGGCGGCTTCTATGAGATCCCTTCGCTTAAAAACATGGTTACAGATTTTCTCAGCTGCTCGTATACGTTCATACGTCTTCAAATTACCAGCACCTATCTTTACGCTTCATCAATGGCATCGGCAGCGTCTCCGATAGTTACAATCTGATCAAGATTCTCAACTTCAAACGTCATGTCAAATTCCTGCTCAAGATCAGTAACCAGCTGGAGAAGATCGAACGAATCGGCGCCAAGGTCTTTGAACGAAGTTGTCTCGTCAAGCTCGGTATCTTCGTCAATATCAAGCGTTTCGCGGACAACGGCAATCACTTTTTCCAATGTGTTGGTATCTGCCATTACACTCTCCTTGCACTCACAGCAAACATAGACAATGCAATTTTACCCGTGTTGAACCTCATGGAACATGAGAACTATCCAACCTGAATTGCTTCCGTAATCTTTCCCACAAGATTGCCACGAACCGCCGTGGCCGCCGCCAAAATTCCCGCACAGACCGCACCTGCGCCGGCTGATCCGTGTGCCTTTATGACAGGCGCCGATAGCCCCAAAAGCACCGCACCGCCAACGGTATCTCCGGAAAGCTCGCCTGCGGTTTTCTTAAGGGAGTCTTTTAGAAGCAAAGCTCCAAATGCCGCCTTTTTAGACGCGGCCACCGAGTCTTTAATGCGACTCAAAATAAACCGACCCGTTGACTCAATGGACTTAAGCGCCACATTGCCGGTCATACCATCCGCCACAATCACATCAAAGCGGCTCCCCAAAAGGTCAACTCCCTCAGCATTGCCGCTAAAGTTGACCTTTGCATGAGCAAGTATGTCATGATAGGCAAGCGTAAGCTCTGATCCCTTTGTATCCTCTGCTCCGTTTGTGAGAAGTCCCACAGAAGGTTCTTGAATACCAAGTGCTACCTGTGCATATGCAATTCCCATGCGAGCAAAATCTACCATCAACTCAGGCTTCACGTCTGCATTGGCACCCGTGTCGAGAAAAACAGTTCTATGTCCGTCAAGACCGGGGAGGATAAGCGCAAGTGCAGGGCGTTTAATACCCTTGATGCGACCAATACCAAAGGTGGCTGCCGTCAACACCGCACCGGTTGAACCCGCAGAAAAGAGTCCGTCAGCCTCGCCGTGCTTTACCGCGGCAGCGGCACATACAATGCTTGCGTCCTTCTTTTGACGCACTGCATTTGCCGGATGTTCGTCCATCCCAATAACCTCAGAACTCACTACCGTGCGGACTCGATCGTGCTTCTCGGCAAATGGCGTTACTTCTTCATCGCTTCCCGCAAGAAGAACCACAAGCTCTGCATCTTTTGCAAGAGCTCGCTCTACACCATCCAAAACCACCGAAGGTCCTTGGTCGGAACCCATAACGTCAACACAAATTGTGGGCATATAGTCTCCTTCACAGACCCGTATAGACCTGTATAGAAAAGGAGGCCGACCCAAATGGGACAGCCTCCTTGAACTTACGCTGTCTGAGAGCTACTCAGTAACAATGACTTCACGATCATTGTAGTGACCGCAATTGGGGCACACATGATGCGGAAGCTTGGGTGCTCCGCACTCAGGACAAACGGAACGTGCGGGCATTGAAGCTTTGCTGTTTGCGGAACGACGAGTGTGGGTAGCGCCGCGACCCTTCTTTTGCTTAGGTACTGCCATCTTGGAACCTCTCTTACTTTCTTGCAAGCGTCCCATACTTACAGGGACGCGACCCATCTAATTTCATGCGTTGGATACTATACCACGTATAAGGGCATTTTGAACACAAATAACGCAATTTATCCAGATTCACACGTTTTGGATTCCATCCGGTTTTTCCGGTTTCGGTTACTCTTCTTCGTCAAACGTAAGATTTGCGAGTACCGAGAAGGGATTTGCTGCCCGCGTGTCTTCTGAGCGCTTGTGTTCAAGCTGAGCAACGTGCTCGCAATCACCCTCATTAAGATTGGCTCCGCATACCGGGCAAAGTCCCTTGCAATCGGGCTTACACAACACCACAAAGGGTGTTTCCATGACCAGAGAAGGAAGCAGAGCATCGGCAAGATCAATGGTTCTGTCAGATGACACGAGCGAATAATCGGCTTCATCCTCATCATCGGCCGGGTTTATCGGCTCCTCAAAGAGATAATACTCATCAACCTCTGCCGCAATATCCATCGTCGCAGCCTCAAGGCAGCGGTCGCATTCGCCGACGACATACGCCTTAAGTATGCCGGTAACGAGAATCCCCTCACCTGCGTTGGTAAGCACAAGATCGTAATCAATGCCTTTAGGCAGAGAGAAGGTATGCTCCCCTAAGGTATACGTGTCTTCATCAAGATGTCCGGCATACGGTAGTGCTTCGCCGGGATTGGCCAAGCGATCATCGATTGAGACAATGATTGGTTTCATTACTCTTACCAGTTGACGTTATTTGTTGTATTACGAGGACCGGAGTTCTCATCCAACGTCTGACGAACGCGCGAAACTGAGTTGGTCAGCGACTTCAGGTTCTCTTCGAGATGAGCCAAAACGGTATCGGCATACTCCTCAGCGTTATAGCGAGTATCCCGCTCATACTGATCTGCCTGGTCTCTGATTCCGTCAGCCTGCTGCTGTGCGAGACGGACCACCTCTTGATCACCGGCCAAAATCATTGCCTGCTGCTGTGCGTCAGCAATGATGGACTCGGCCTGTGTACGTGCCCGATCAAGCGTCTCGTTCTCTTCCTTGATAATGCGACGAGCTGTTGTAAACTCCTCGGGGAAGACACGGCGAATCTCGTCCAAAAGCTCGTAGAAATCCTGGGCATCAATAATCTTCTTCTGACCGCTGTCCATAAGGGGTGATTTTGCCTCACTGACAAGCTGCTCAAGCTCCGATACGAGGCTCTCGATTTCTTCACCTGGCTGCATCCAGGACTCCTTTCATACATCTACAAAACCAGCTACATCATGATGATAACGCTTATGTACATAATGCGCCTTTTATGAATAGTAGCAGAATATGAACAATTTATACGCGGTTCATATTATTTTTGGAAATTGTGAAGAGCTTTCAGCGCACGATCCACACACGACGGAACCAACAAAGACACATCCGCCCCCATCGAGGCAATTTCACGAACGATTGAGGATGAAACGTATCCGTATGCGGGACTTGACATAACAAATATCGATTCAATATCGGGTGCTAAATGAGCATTTAAATCAGCCTGTTGAAGCTCATATTCAAAGTCGGTCATCGCACGCAGTCCCTTGACCACACCACCCGCGCCGTGATTGTGACAAAATTCCACCAAAAGTCCGCTCATCGGCTCAACACTGACCCCTTCAATGCCGGCCTCACCGAGAGATTTCTGCAACATCTCCACACGTTCTTCAAGAGAAAAAGTTGTCCCTACGCCATTTTTGTCTCGAGAAGAAGCCACCGCAACCGTAACCTTTCCAAAAAGGCGTTTTGTGCGCTTAATGACATCCAAATGTCCGTTTGTTACCGGATCAAAAGTTCCCGGCACAACCACATGATCAATCTTCTCCACAAGTTTCTCCTTCAACTTGATCGCAGACCTTATCTTCGGCCGCCACGCTCTTCTCGCCTAAAGATTTTTGATGATCTTCATGCAATCTCATAAAATCAACACACGCAATTCCGTATCGTTTTGACTTAACCGAAACCATCGACTCTTGTGCTATACCCAAAGTTGTGGCGGCGTGTTCATACACGATAAGAGCGTTTGGAGCAAGGACTCTCATCGCAACAAGACTATCGAGAAGCGCGCGTATCTGTTCCCCTTCAAAGGCATACGGAGGATCGAGAAAGACAATGTCAAAGGGAGCTCCGGGAAGGACTTTGCGCTCCGCGAGGTGCAGCGTATTGTGACATAAAACATCAACCTCTTGCGCGCGTGCTCCGAGTGATTGCGCGTTTTTTTGGATACGCGCAGCGGTTTTTCGATCCTGATCGACAAAGGTAACGTGCGCCGCACCACGGGAAAGCAGCTCCAGCCCCATAGCTCCGGAGCCGGCAAAGGCATCCAGAACAGAGACGTTCTCCAAATTCAGACCAAAGGCGGCAAGAATGGAAGACGCTATGGCCTCTCTGGTTCTCTCTGCCGTAGGTCGTGTAAGAGCGTATCCTTTAGGAGGTTGAATGTTTCTCCCCCGCCATTTGCCTCCCACAATCCTCATATACGCCCCAATTCCTCAAAATAAGCGCTAAAGCGATTTTGTGCCTCCAAGGCCATAGTACGATGCTGAGGTTCTTTAAGTTCAGGGTCGCGCCGATAAAGGGAGCGTGCATCCTTATATGCAGTCTCAATAATGTCGGCGTCCCCATATAAATCCGCAATCTTGAGCGTTGCGTTACCGGACTGCCTGTACCCCAACGTCTCCCCCTCACGACGAAGCTTTAGGTCAAGTTCGGCCAGCTTAAATCCATCGGCAGTGGCCTCAAGTGCCGCAAGTCGACGTCGAGCAGGTGTACCGCGTTTCGCATCGGAATTCAGAAAAACCTTCCCCGGCAAAGAACCTCTCCCAACGCGGCCTCTCAGTTGGTGCAAGGTTGCCAAGCCAAAGCGATCCGCATTATAGATGAGCATGACGGTTGCATTTGGTACGTCAATACCAACTTCAATGACGGTTGTTGAAACCAAAACGTCCAAATCCCCTGAGCGGAATTTCTCCATCACCTCGTCTTTTTCGGCGGAGCTCATACGTCCCGTCAAAATGCTAATGCGCAAATCGGAAAACACGCCACGCTGCAGTACCTGATACGTGGCAAGAGCCGAATGCAGCTTTGTCTGAGTTTGAACATTAGGAGGCACGTCATCCAAATTCGTACCTTCATCAGTCTCGTCAATCAAGGGGCACACCACATACGCCTGTTGCCCGGCTGCCACCGCATCCCTGACGGCACCATACGCAAGGTCAAGATTGTTGCTCTGTAGCAGTTCTGTTTTGAGACCGGCTCCCACGAGCGGCCGGTGCGCAATACGCGACAAGGCAATATCTCCATAGATGGAAAGTGCCAGCGTACGAGGGATGGGAGTTGCTGTCATGGCGAGAAGATCAACACCACTCCCCTTTTTTCTCAATGCGCCCCGTTGATTCACGCCAAAGCGATGTTGCTCATCAATCACGATAAGCGTCAGCTGGCGAAAGTTTATGCCTTCAGAGAGCAGCGCGGATGTGCCAAAAATGACGGAAATGGCACCGGTGGCAAGACGGTTTTCAATAGCCGTTCGCTCCGCGGCAGGCGTTGAGCCTGTTACCAGCGCCCATGATATATCTGCCGCCGTAAGAAGCGGACCGATCTTCTCGGCATATTGCTTTGCAAGCACGGACGTTGGCGCCATCATGGCTGCCTGTGTACCGGAATCGGCAACCGCAGCAAGCGCAAGAGCCGCAACTACCGTCTTGCCGGTACCGACGTCACCCAAAAGCAGCCGGTTCATAATCTCCGGAGCTGCCATATCGTGAAGAATTTCGTCTGCCGCAACCTTCTGCTCTTCAGTGAGCTCAAAGGGTAGGGCTGCCAAAAGGGCACGCTTCTTGGATCCGTCTATCGTATGGGCAAAAGGAGTGTCACCCCTGCACTCAAAGGTTCTTCTCGCCAGAAGTGCCATCTGAAGACAGAGCAGCTCATCATAGGCAAGACGGCGGCGGGCTTTCTCGGCTGCCGCCATTGAAGAGGGAAAATGGACCTCCCGCAACGCACGCGCAAAGGTCATAAAGCCACGAGAAGCCACCAGGCGTGCGGGCAGCCAGTCGAGAACGTCTCCTTGATCTGTCAGCGCAGACGATATAATACGCCGCATCCAGGCGGGGCTTATTCCCTCCGTTGCAGGGTGTACCGGCAAGATCTTGGCATGCGACTTCATTTTCTCAGACTCTGTGGTAATGACCTCGAAGAACGGAGCTTTCATTTGATGGAAGCCATACGCAAAGGTCATAGTGCCCGAAAAGGCAACTTCATCTCCTTCGTGAAGCTGTTGTGCCACCCACGGCTGGCGAAAGAAAACTGCCGTCATCACGCCGGTCGCATCAGCTGCTTCAACTTCAACAATACTCATCCGTGGACGCGGGTGCTTAACGGTTATTTTTTCAACCTTTGCCCGTATGGTAACGTCGGTGCCTATCGTTGTGTACGCAATGCTCGTCTCAGAGGAAAAATCGAGGTACCTGTGAGGGATATGTACCAACAGATCGCTCACGTGCGAAATGCCGAGACGCCCAAGCGCCTCGGCACGATTTTCAGTAACATAACGAAGACAGCTAACCTCATCACCCAACGAGCAGGTTTTTTGTATACGGTCGGCAGCCTCACCTATGCTGGGGCGAGATTCCATACCAGCCTGCTCAACTTACTCTAGCGAGAAAATAATGGGATAGAGAGGTTGTTCTCCGCGATGCGCGTCAACCTCCAAGTCAGGAAATGCCTCCTCGATACGCTTTGTAAGTGCCGAGAAGTGCGCATCATCCATATCAGAACCCGCAAGAAGGGTAAGCGTGTCTCCCTCTTCCTCTTCTTGCATCTGAGAGAGAAGCCGCAAAGTAACGTCATCAACGTCATGACCCACGACATCAATTGAGCTGCCTTGAATACCCATGACATCTCCGTTATGGATAGGATCCCCATTTGCAGCAGTGGAATCACGCACCGCAGTGGTTATCTCGGCGTAGCGAATGTTCGCGGAAGCTTCGGTCATAGCAGCGACGTTGTCTTTAAGCGATGCTTCGGCATCAACCACAAACATGGCAGAAAACGCCTGAAGCACTGACTTCGTTGGAATGACTGCCACTTTCACATCGGTACACGCAGACGCCGCAGCCTCTGCCGCCATACGGATATTGGAGTTATTGGGCATCACGATAACGCTGTCGGCATTTGCCTCCTCAATGGCGCTCAAAATATCAGCCGTCGAGGGGTTCATGGTCTGTCCACCGGAAACAACCACGTCTACACCCAAAGACTTCAAAATAGACTCGGAACCGCTGCCCGAACATACGGCAACAAAACCAAGGCTCTTATGAGGAGCTTTAGGAGTGGAGGCTGCCTTTTTATCTTCCGCGATCTTCTCGGTACGTTCTTTGGCTTCAAGATCCATATTGTGGATAAAGACCTCAAAAATCTGGCCGTATTGCAGCATATAGTGCAATACCTTGTCAGGCGTATTGGAATGTACGTGCACCTTATAGTCGGGGTTTGTGCCCACTAAAAGCTCACAATCGCCCATGGTGGAGAGAAAATCAAGAGCCGCACTCTCGTCAAACGTTGCATCATTTGCATGGAAGAGGAACTCATTGCAGTACCTAAACTCGGAGCCCTCCCAGTCATCGTTAAGCTCAATGGATACTTTTGCACTTGCGGCAGCCTTGGCATCATCGGTGCCAACGGTTGTCTTAAAATCAGAGAGTTCTGTCTTGCCCTGAACGGCATTGACAAAGCCTTCAAAAAACGTTGCAAATCCAAATGCACCTGAGTCAACGACTCCGTTTTCTTTAAGAACGGGTAACAAATCAGGCGTTCTTGCCACCGACTCGTACGCCTCAACAACAAGCGCGTCCAAAACCTCAACCGGCGTCAGTTTTGACTTCTCAAGAGAGTCGGCTTTTGCAGAAACGTCCTTCAAAACAGTCAGGATGGTTCCCTCAACCGGTTTACGAACCGCCTTAAATGCAACTTCTTTACCCCGGCGAAACGCATGTGCAATATCTTTTGGTTTAATGTGCTCAGGATCTTTGACATCACACAAACCCTCGACAACGCCTCTAAGAATTTGGCTTGTGATAACACCTGAGTTTCCGCGTGCTCCCATAAGCGAACCGTGAGTAATTGCTTTTGCAATGTCTTCCATGGAGGCATCTGCGGGAAGGTCTTGCACTTCTCGCACGACCGTTCCCAATGTCAAAGACATATTGGTTCCAGTATCGCCATCCGGTACTGGAAACACATTGAGCTTATTAATCTCTTCTGCCTTATCGGCAACCGCAAGAGCAGCCGCCGGAAAACAGGTACGGATGACAGTTGAAATCATCTTTGAAGACCTCAGTTCTTTATCGTAGTTGAATCTGCGCACAAAACATTAGCGAGAAGCGCGCATTGCTTCAATGTGAACGGTTACTTTGACGTTTTCAAGCTCGGCAATTTGACGGAGCAAAAACTTCACCGAGGCCGAAAGATTGCCGACAACAGATGCCATGTTGACGCCCTGCTCAACCACAACATGCAAGTCGACACATACGCCTTGAAAAGACGACGTAACATCTACGCCCTTTCGCAGGCGATATGCAGGTAAAAGACGTGCAACGCCCGCTTGTTCATCAATCTCAGCCATACCAACGACACCGTAGCATTCAAGAGCGGCATATCCTGCAAGATCGGCAAGGCAGTCGTTTGAAACTTTGAGCGTTCCAGGAACAGTGGAAGCCATGCAATTACTCCTCTCGTTTGATTCCTGAATCAAAAAGAATCACAGCGATTATACCCCACGTCTATACCTGCACAGAAGAAGCATCATGTAAAAAATAACAAGTGCGGAGAATGTAAAGTTTGTTCGAGATCTATGAACTCAAAGATCCCGGTTGCATACGAGGTCAGCTGTGGTATAGTAGTTCGGCAATTTGGAAATTCGCGCGGATGGATATATCCACGCCTTATGGAGGTCGTTGTCATGTCAAAGGTTTGTGATTTCTGCGGTAAACACGCTGTTGCTGGTCGTTCTATCTCGCACTCTCATCGCACGGTGACCCGCACATTTAAGCCAAATATCCAGCGCGTTACCGTCGTTGTTGACGGACAGCGCAAAAAGATGAATGTCTGCTCCCGTTGCCTTAAGTCCGGAAAGATTGCACGCAGCTAACGCTTCGCACAGCAAGCGTTTCGTGTGGCTGAACGTTTGGACTAAGCACGCGGACACACGTCTTTTAGATATGGATAAAAAAGGTCGCCGAGGCGACCTTTTTTGTTTGCCATTCTGTCCCGGCTCTCTTGTCTTCTCCGACTGTCCTCTCCGCCTCAATGAATGGGTGTGTCCACTCTGCCCGATAGGCCAACGTCACGATTCTTTTGCGAGAAGCACCACAAGCGCCTTGCCCTTCTCGCAATGTATTTGTGCCGCATCCGTTTGTACCACATTGGAAATTCCTTCATCGGACAGGAGCGGTAAAGTTCGTGAAGCAAGATTCCATTTCATACCGGTCTCGGTAATCACCGTTTCTTCCTGAAGCGGAAGCACCGAAAGCGTCTTTCCCTGATCTTTTTCTGAGAGCCTCCACGCCGCATACGCATCTGCCGAAAGAATCCTTGCTTCAAAGGTATCCTCCACAATCCGCACTCTCCATGCAGCGGTACTTAATCGAGCCAGGAGTCCCACTACACCAAGCTCATGATCAAGCCTGCCGCCGGAAGCGCAGGTAAGTATCAGTGACAGCGGAAGTGCTTGACGGGTTGCTTCATGGCAAGCGGCACTGAGTGCAAGAGACAAATCGGTCTCGTACTTATCTTGAGGATAGGCAATCGTGCACACCTTTTGTGCATGGATCCAAGAGAGTGTATCTTCTCCCGCAGAATCAAAGTCTCCGCACGCAATATCAGGAACGACACCGGCCTCCTTACAGATGTGTACCCCGCGATCTGCAGCAACGACATAATCCGAGCATGCCGCAAGCTCTGAAACCAGCGCGGCTGAGCTTGGCGTGGGAGCTCCATCAACAACAAGAACCGAAAAGACCTTCTGAGCCGATGAGATGCCCGGATGTGGCTGATCCGCTACACGTTCATAGTCGTAAATGCGAGCAAGAGAGAGTTCTCGATAATCATGCGCGAGAAGATCAGAGTGCTCCTTCATATACTCAAAATCACGGCCGTCTTTGCCATTGAACAGTGCAACAACCGGAAAGCCCTCGGTTTGTGCCGTATGTACGCCAAACTCAGCATCCTCAAAGACCCACGTGTGTGCTTTATCAGTACCCAGGCGTCTGAGAGCCTCAAGATAAACATCGGGCTTTGCTTTATCGACGCCTCCAACGTCTTCGGTACACACAACCGCTTTGAAAAACTTCTCCATACCTTGGGCTTCAAGAGCAACATGTATGGCACGAGATGGTGTAGAAGAAGCAATGGCGAGAGGTATTCCTGCGTCAAAAAGTTCCTGGAGAAAGTCAGTAGCCCCCGCAATGCTTTCAATATTGTGCGAATATACCGTTTGCACATACACAAGGAACTTTTCATACAGTTCTTCTGCAGATAAAGGAAGGTTAAATTCCTCAATACACGCTACACAGCCGTCGTAAAGCGAAATGGCCTCAACCCTTTTGAAAAAATCCGGGGTCATATTGATATGTAGGTCTTCTAAAACATCTCCGAACGATCTTCTCCACATCCACATGGAGTCAACCAGTGTCCCATCAAGATCAAAGATTGCACCCGTTATCTGCATGAAACAACCTTTCTTTCATTGGTGGCCAGTGCGGATCATAAAAAACGCATCATGGGGTAAAGTAGTTCACGGTAAATAGTTTAGCGGTATCCGGAGGGAACATGGCTCGTTATAGTTATCAATGTCCTGAATGTAAGACCAAATTTGTTGTTGAACATCCCATGAGTGTTCATCCCAAGGTAACATGCCCTTCTTGCGGACATTTGGCCGAGCGCGTTTTTGACCCTTCAGGTATCGTTTTTAAGGGAAGCGGCTTTTACAATACCGACCAAAAAAACAAAAAATAACCGTCCTACGCGCCTACACTGCCCAATATGTCTGCGTTGTCCGGCGCGCCTGTGCTGCCCAATACGCTTGAATTATCCAATGCGTCTCAGTTTTGCAAGAAAATGCTGGTCGGCATTAAGTACATCCGGATGATACCCAAAATGAGCGTATCCCGTTTTTGCTTGCGCCTTTTGCACGACTCGCTTTCCCGCATCTGAGAGAAGCTCAAAAGCAGCAGATTCCGTTATATCCTCCGGCTCAAAACTGCTCCCTTCTTCCGTGGCGAGAAAAGCTTCGACAACCGCTTCGTCTTCCTCGTACAGTGGAGAACAGGTTGCATATATCAGCGTGCCATGAGCGGCTACTTTTCTGGAAGCTGCCACAAGAATGTCCTTCTGTACTTTTGGAAGTATTCCGTCCGAACAAACGGCATCCTCATCAAGCGACCAGCCAATCTCCGGATGACGCCGCAAGGTACCCACACCTGAACACGGCGCATCGATAAAAACGGTGTCAAAGGTATGTGCGAGCTCACCGGGAAGCTCGCAGGGAAACTCCCCGCTCGCCTCACGTGCTCCAAGTTTTGCTGCATTAAAAACCACAGACGTTACCTGATTATCAACGGCAGCCTCAACAAACCGCTTTCTTGCAATCTCAACTTTTTGAGGATCAATATCAATTGCCGTTATATGCAGCGTATGATTTAACAGAGCGGCATTTTGCAGAAGAAGTATGGTTTTTGTTCCTCTCCCCTGTCCGATCTCTAAAAGGACCTTCTCCCTACCCGACAAAGCGAGAAGCGCCACCAGCTGGGACGAAATGTCGGCAGGTAACGCTTTTGCGCGAGCAACCAAATCGGAAGCCGCAAGACCCGCGGGACTCTCGAGGAAAAAACTTTGAGGAGCGATGCTTGCATGCGGATCAAAAGCAGAAAGCACGTCGTGTGACAGCCCTTCTCGCAAAGCCACATACACCGGCGCCGGCTCAAGTACGTGAAGCAGTAAAGGAGTTGCAACGGATACACCCATCGAGGCAACGAGTTTTTGACAAAGCCAGTCCGGCTGCCCGCTTACATGTGCCAAGTCTTCTAAAAGACGCTCATCATTGCCCGCACGCAAACGCGCGCAAGCCTCATCGACACGCGGAGACACGTCGGCGGCAATACGTCGAAGTATGGCATTTGCCAAGCCGGTTGCTTGCGCAGAAGCTCTCCGCGCCATCTCAACCCCTTGACTCACCGCAACGTGTTTTGGCGTATGCAGATAGAGAATCTCAAACGTAGCAAGGCGGAGCGCATCTCTAAGCTTTGGCTCCAGATGCCTTCTTTTTGGAATATAGGAAGCAAGCACTTGGTCAAGCTCACCTACGGCGCTTACGCTTCCCAAAAGCAGCCGCATGGCAAGTGCCCGGTCCTTCTCGCCAAGTACATCCATCTTGTGCGACGTACGCAAAAAGTCACGCATACGCGCATGCTTTCTCCGGCATTGCGCCGCAAGGTCAAGTGCCGCCGCACGAGCTGGAGCGAGTTTTGCCATATCTACAGGCGCTCCCACGTATATGCGCTCTCGTGCAGTCCCGCCGCAAAGGCAGAAGCATCCATCGCGCGCTTACCGTCGGGACGAAGTTCAAGCACTTCAAGCGCTCCATCGGAACATCCCAGATACAGACGACCTTTTTGAATCTCCACCACGGAGGCTTCCGGCTCTGCCTCTTTGGCCTCTCGGGCGAGAAGCACGCGCACGCCCCTGCCTGCAATACGGGCCCGAGCGGGAGCGGTATCCGACGATGCCTGTACACGGAGAACGTTTTGTCTGGCGCTGTCATGCGGATCTAATTTCATTTCTTGCTTCGTAATTTTTGCAGCAAAGGTTGCTTGCTCTGCATCCTGCTCATGCCAGCATACCGTACCTGCGGCAATATCATTAAGCGCACAGGAAAGCTCGTGGGCTCCCAAATGCGCAAGCTCAAAGGTAAGTTGAGCGGTAGTTTTAGTGCCAATTTCGCAGAAACTCTGTCGACACCATGCACCCGCATCCAACTCATGTACCACGCGCATGATAGAGACACCGGTCAGCGTATCTCCCGCAAGAATGGCGCGCTGAATGGGAGCCGCTCCGCGCAGGCGGGGCAAAAGCGAGGCATGGACGTTAATCCCGCCAAGTGGAACCGATGAAAGAAGCTCATCCGGAATGATGCACCCAAAGGCAACTACCACCAAAATATCAGGAGCACATGCAATGATTTTCTCGATACTATCGGAAGTCATGCGAGCCGTCTCAATAACGGGAAGTCCCAAGTCATGTGCTGCAATCTTTACGGCAGAAGGCTCTGCAATCTTACCTCTGCCACGGATGGCATCCGGCCTTGTAACAACCTGAACAACTTCATGTTTTGCTGCCAGAGCCGTAAGTGACGGAACGGCAAAATCCGGCGTTCCCATAAAGACTATCCGCACGATATCGCTCCTTATTCATCCTCATCAAACGAGGTCTCTCCGGGCTTTGCGCCTGCCGCCAAAGCTTCTTGGTAGTGTTGCAAGACTTCCATGCGAGCCGTTGGCCCAAGGTGATCCGGCATGGTAATCCCGTTTATGTGGTCTATCTCATGCTGAAGACAGACTGCAAAAAGGTCTCCTTCTGCCTCATACTGCATGAGATCGCCGTCTAAATTTTGCGCATGTACGACAACATGGCTCGGACGGGTTACCGGAACGGTGATACCCGGAAATGAAAGACAACCTTCATTGTACGTTCTCGGCTCACCGTCAGCCGTGATTACTTCCGGATTGATAAGCACAAACGGATTTTTCTGCCCGTCCGGATAGTCAACGTCAATCACAACCATACGCTTCAAAACGCCTATTTGCGGTGCCGCCAGACCCACTCCATCGGTCGCATACATATCCTGCAACATACGCTTGGCTATATCGCGGATTTCATCGGTGATCTCGGATATCTCCTCACAGGTATCGGTAAGCCTTTCATCAGGCCAAAGAACAATCTCATCGAGCAATTTCATAGCAATCCTTTCGGCTGTGATATCTACATCATGTCATAGGCATCAACATCTATTGTCATGCTGATACCCATTCGCTTGGTGAGCTTTGCGGCACACTGAGATATAAGGCTGCCTATATTTTCCTCCGCCGGTGCTTTTACAAGCACATGCCGACGATATTTGTCTTTAACTTTTGCCTTAACACAATCGGCAGGACCAAGGATTTCCCAGCCTTCTTTTTCACCTACCACCTCATGCAAGGCTTCTGCCAGCTCATTTGTGGATGCGCACACATCACGCTCTGACCTGCCCCAGAAGATAACATTTGCAAGACGTGAGTACGGCGGATAGTACGCTTCCTTTCTTTCTGTAACCTCTTCCGAAAGAAAGACGTTGCGATTGTGCGTTTTAACGGACGCAATTGCAGGATGCGTTGGCCAATAGGTTTGTATGATAACTTTTCCCGCTTTGTCTCCCCTGCCCGCTCTTCCCGAAACTTGTTCCAAGAGATCGTATGTACGCTCCGCGGCTCTAAAGTCCGGAAGTTTTAACATGGTATCCGCGTTGATGACACCAACAAGAGTAACCTCAGGAAAATCAAGTCCTTTTGCGATCATCTGCGTGCCGATAAGCACCGCAGAATCCGCCGCATCAAAACGCTCAAGAAGTTTCTGATGGGCGCCTTTCGTAGAGGTGGTATCCGCATCCATTCGAATTATCTCAACATCTTCGGGCAAAAGCATACGCAGCTCATCCTCAACCCGCTGCGTACCCACACCAAAAGCACCCATGTAGCGGCTGCCGCAGTTGGGACATTTTGTTGCCGGATTTGGATACGCACGCACCGACCAGCGCCGGCCACACGTATGGCAGACAAGCTCACAGGTACGCTCATGATAGGTAAGCGATGTCGAACAATGCGGACATTCGGGCACGCATCCGCATTCGCGACACATCAAAAAATTTGCGAATCCCCGACGATTTAGCAAAAGCACGGCCTTCTCGCCACGCTGAACTGTTTCTTCGAGAGCACGGACAAGCGGTGCCGAGAAAATCGACCGGCCTCCGTCTCTAAACTGTGCTGCCATATCAACAATCTTGACTTCAGGTAACACCGCATCTCCCGGCCGCTCGGGCATCGATACCCGTACCCACGAGGCTTTGCCCCAACTCTTTTGATGGCAGCGAATAAGGCTTTCCAGTGAAGGCGTCGCGGATCCCAAAACCAAGGCACATCCGCGCAAACGTGCCATATACGCAGCAACCTCTCGAGCGTGGTAGCGCGGCAGCGAATCCTGTTTGTAGGAAGCCTCATGTTCCTCGTCGATAATGATAAGACCGGGATTTTTGAGCGGTGCAAACAGCGCCGAGCGGGCACCGACCACCACATGAGCCGACCCCTGACGTATTAAATCCCATTGGTCAAAGCGCTCGCCCGCAGACAGACGTGAATGAAGCACCGCCACGTCATCACCGAAACGGGATCGAAATCGACCAACCGTTTGTGCCGTTAAAGAGATTTCGGGAACCAAAACGATGGCGCCTTTTCCTTTTGCGAGCACCTCTTCTATGGCGGCAAGATATACCTCTGTCTTACCGGATCCCGTCACTCCGTCAACAAGAACCACGTCACCGTTTGCCGAAGCGGTAGCCTTTGAGATGGCGAGAAGCGCCTGTGCTTGGCCGTCTGTGAGGTGCGCCGGCTTTTGTGCCGTTGCGCTTGAAAGTGTGGTCGGTGTATCCATACCTCGAATCTGACGTTTGAGTTCTACGGAAACGACACCTCGCTTCTCCAGCGCCGTAATTGCCGATCGTGCCCCCGGAATGGTGGCGGAAAGCTCTGACATTCGCTGCGGAGCTCCAAAAAGCGCCTGCACTATAAGCCGCTGTTTTGAAGCGTGCTTTGCGGGAGTAAATTCTTGACCTTTGGGCGTCAGCATAACCCAACGCTCATCGACAGGACCTGATTTCTCGTTTATCAACTCCCAGGAAGATCCGTCCTGCGTACGACGCACCTTAACGCGTTGCCCCGGCGCGAGAAACGGCTTTATCGCATCAGTGAGAGAACAGGCATACTCCGAGGCCATCCACCGTGCCACACGAACGGAAATCTCATCAAATGCAGCGTCGGCAAGCACCTGTGCAATAGGGAGAATTTTTGCCGGATCAATCGATGCCTGGGGTGACTTGGAGATTGAAACAACATACCCAACCACCCAGCGATGGGAAAACGGTACGTATACCGTTGTCCCTACGGTTACTTTATCAAGAAGCTCAGACGGTATCGCATAATCATATGCACCCGGCAAAGCGCGCGTAGGAATGTCTAAGGTTACCTGTGCAAAGCTCATACGTGCTCTCTCACCTCCCAGCCTAAAAGCGTGGGCACCCTGTGCTCATCAAAGCTATATCGCGCCACAAACGGCTGTTTTTTATCTGCCTCATCAGGAACTTCCACGCACACAAACGCGCATGTTACCTTGGTGTATCCACGTTGCATAAGTACGAAGGCATAAAAGTTTGCCTGCATTCTGTGAGACTCGATGATCTCTTCCGGCGTGCGGTTCTTATCGCCCGTTTTGTAGTCAACCACAAATGCCTCGGTGCTTTTGGGATTTGTGGCGAGAAGGTCGATTGCGCCGTTAAGGTATTTTTTGTCTCCGTGTACCTGCTCAAGGCAAAATGGCACCTCGGCACAGACGCGAGCATATTTTCTCGCCTCCGCCCTTACATCGGAGTTGTTCCAAAGCGTCAACGCTGATTCCAAACGGTCCATAAGAGATTTTTGAACATGATTTTGGCTGGCGATACGCTCAATGGTTGAACGTTCAGGATAGGCATCTGCCTCAACCATATACTGAGCAAGTTCATGGAAGGCAGATCCGAAGCTGGTTGCCGAAGTCTCTCCCTCAGCTTCCCCATCTTGTGAAGCTTCTTTTCCTTGGAGCGTCTCCTGTTGCTCTGATATCTCTTGGAATTTGTCATTTATCTGCTGGTGTAGTGATGAATAGCTGTAAAACTCTTGATAGTTTGTCTCTTTTTTTGCCTGAGGTACCGACGTCTCCGGTGCATAAAGATCAAAGGTCAAACCGTCTTGGTTTTCTTGCGCATCAGACGTGGTACGTGTTTGATTAAGATCGACGCCATCTAGAGCATAACCATCCGCTTGTTCAGAAAAGCGCACGTATAGTGTTCTGCACACTCCTGCCTGTGAACCGCCATATTCAAAGGGCAACTCTCCTGCACGAGGCAGACTGTCTTCTTTCAGAATGGAACTTATTACTGCCTTTGTAAGCTTCGGACTAAAACCTTCTGCTTTTTGTTGGATTGCCGTTGCGGTAAGAATAACCATTTCACGAGCGCGCGTGAGGCCCACATATAAAAGCCGTATCGCCTCAGCCTGTGCGGCAGCATTTTGTGTCTCATCCAGGTACAAGCGCCAGTCACATATGGTTTTACACTGAGAGATATCCTCCGGAATCTTATCTCCTCGCAACTCTGTCCGAGGTGGTTTTAAGGCTACGATGCGCTTGGCGCCTACTCGACCAATAAGACAGCGCTTTGTACCGGGAGCCCTTTGATCTAAATCTTTAAGCGCACCAACCACGGCAACAACCTTATATTCCTTGCCTTTAGAAGCGTGGATGGTCTGAATTTTGACTGCATCCTGCCTCTCATCGTTGAGTACCACGGGTGCGGCTTTTGTAACTTTAAGCCACCGCTTAAATGCCACCGAAAGTTGCGAAGGACCAACTCCAAGATCTCTCTCAAGCTCTCGAACACGACGAATAGCAGCAAGGACATTAGCGGCCTGTGAGCGCTCTTGTGCATCTCCCGTCTCAAGGCGCTCAATCCAACCGGATGCTTTTACCACCTGCTGTATAACCGTTGCAACGTCTTTTACTGCAATGTCTCTTTTTGCTTGGTTAAGAATGGTAAGAACGCGCTTCAAGCGGCAACTTGGCTGATGGTCCCCACTAAATTCTTGTGTAAGCAGACCACCTTCAATCGGTCGTTTGAAAACGAATCCTTCTCTTTTTGTAAGATCCGTCGAAAGGAGTACAAAGTCCGATGCTTCCAAAGAAAACATCCCACTTGTAAGCACCGGGAACAATCCTTGCTCAGTGTCATGGATATCAGCAAGGGTACTCAAGAGTGCAGCGATGGTCTGCACTTCCGGAAGCTGTCCGAAACCCGTACCACCCGAAAGTACGCTTTCAATCCCACGCTGCCTGAGGGCCTCTATATACAAACCTGCATCTTTTACGCTGGTCATCAAAATGGCAATGTCCTTTGCCTGAAAGACACCCTCGGAAATGATCCGAGCTATCCTATCGGCAAGCTGCTCTGCCGCAACACGATGATGGACATCTGCTTTTGCAGCGCGTTTGTTGCCTTTTTTCTCTACGGCGGTAAGCTCAACCATCACACGAGGAGCGTTGTTTTGCAATGAACCTGAGCTTTCCTGCCTGCTTGCCTTGAGGTCCATAAAATCAGGTATCATACCCTCGGTACCACAAACAGCCTTCACAAAGCGAAGAATGTCATCGTGGCTGCGGAAATTATCAATGAGCAGCGGTCTGTTTTCTTCGGGTATTTCTTTTTGCCGTTCAAAAAACACCTCTACGTCGGCTTCCCTAAATCCATAAATAGACTGTTGAGCATCACCTACCGTAGTTAGAAATCGCGCATCTTCACCGGCAAGACGCTTAATCATCCGAACCTGCTGCTCATTGGTATCTTGAAACTCATCTACCATAACGAGCTTAAACTTACTTGAATATTCACCTGCAAGTTCCGGGTGATCTTCAAACGCACGCGCTACCTCATGAAGCAGGTCATTATTGTCAAGTCCTCGGGCTTCTCGCTTCTTTTTTGAAAATCGATCCACCACAAGCTTTGTTACTTTAATAAGTTGAGGAGCATAGCGGTTTATATCGAGCATCCTGCAGGTTTTTTGAAGATCCTCACAATCTGACTGTATGTCCGCTGCAAGCTTTTTTGTTTCCTTCCCGCAATGAAGCCGTGGGATTTTTTCAAAGAGTTCTGCTATCTCGGAAGGCTGCACATCTTGTTTTGTGTGATTTGCAAGATATGTCGCAATTCTTTCTTCTTGCCGAGTGATGATGTTCACTGCCGCCTCATCATCTATCTCTGCCACATGCATGAGAAGCTCTCTCATTTGAAAATGCAGTCTTTCGAGCTCTTGGTATATATCAGGAACGGCCCCGTCCTTTTCTATTGCAAGCTCAATTGACTCAAACTCACAAGGAGCTGAAAGTGCCGAGGCAGCAAGTTGTTCGATAATGCCATCAAGCTTTTGGCCGCCGTTTTGCGCACCACCGTGGCTTATAGAAGCCGTATCTTTTAAATCAAATACCGAGAAGAACCCTTTGTATTCATCGGTTTCCCGCAATGAAGATAAAACTTCCTCAAGAGACTCCTGCAAGAGCTCATTGCGTCTATGCTCATCCAAAACGATAAAATCGGGGTCTATACCAAGATCAAACGCGTGTGAGCGGAGTATGCGAGCGCACATGCTGTGAATGGTGCTGATCCACGCAGAATCCACGTTAAGAGCTTGATCAAAAAGGCCTTCTTCCTCAAGCGCACTTCTCACGCGTTCCTTAATTTCTTTGGCTGCCTCATTTGTAAAAGTAATGATAAGCGCCTGGTCAAGCGAATCAAGATACGCGCCTCCGTCTGTACCCGAGCCCTTACTCAGTGCCCAAACAACACGTTTTGTGAGAGTAAATGTTTTGCCCGATCCCGCACCGGCTGCCACAAAAAGAGGCTTGTCCAAAGTCTGAATGGCTTGCTTTTGTCCGGGAGTATACGAATGAAAATCAAGAGCCATTAGCGTTTCCTCTCAGAACAATTCATCACCGGACAATATGCACACGCCTCTTTATCAAGGGCATGCGCGTGAATGTCGCCATTGAGCATTCTCTCAACCGCTTGCTTGATCTTGTCTTCCCATGCATCAAGATACTCATTAAATGCACCGACCGTATCCCCGGCAACGCAGGAAAGCATACCCTTGGACGGCTTTTGTCCGTCCGAAAGACCAAAGATCTTATTGATGTACGACTCGGGAGCCGCACCATACAGTGCATAGTTTTGATGTGTTCCCAGATACATTGCACCAACCGAAGTAAGATTTCGCGACTTCAGATACGTGCGCACCACTTGTGCATAAATAATGGCTTGCACATGACGAGGAAGCACTTCGTGAGAAGGCGTGTTCCCTTCAGGGTTTTGTTCGACAGCCGACTTTTGTACGGCGTATGAACTCAAAGCCTGTGCGGCTTTGTGCTTGTAATCAATGATAATGGCTTCTCCCTGGGCATTTACATCAATACGGTCTATAGACCCCGTAAATGCGACACCCGCATATGTAGCAGGAAATCCTCCGTCCGCGCCAAACTTCAGCTCAAAAAATCTCGGCTCAAATGTTACAAATTTATCCGTTTCAAAATCGAGAAGCCCAAAAAGATCTTCTCTTAACTTCTGCATTTGCTGGTGCTGCGCAACAGTATGGGGAACCAGACGCTGTGTTCTCCTCTGAGTTTTTTGCGGAGCAACAAACTGCTCTTTTGCAAGCGCGTCAAATTGTGTGCTGAGGACGTGCCGCACATGTGCGAGCGTGTCTTGAGAGATGCGTGAGTCCGGCAAAGAAGTTGCAACTGCCTGCCACACGTATTCGTCAGAAAGAGCATCTGATGTGCCGAGCTCCTCTTGTAAAAGCTGCATGTGGGTCAACTCAAGCACCCGATGGATAAATGTTCCTTTCTCAAGACCGCTAAAACCGGCATCAACCCTGTCCAGTTTAAGGCGACGCTGTACAAACCACTTATAGGGGCACTCAAGATATGACTCTATTTGTGAAGCCGAGAGTTCTTGAATTTGAGGCTGCTCTACCCCTCGATAAGACGGCAGAATCACAAATGGCTTAAGTGTCTCAGGAATGGATCCTGTTGGCTGCAACGGAAGGGAGTCCACTTTGGCCGGTGTTTTCCCACCAAATAAAAGGTTTGCGGAAAGACGGCCTTCTCCCCTTGTGAGCTGCGGAAGATTAAACTCTCCTTCCGCGGTCTCATAACAAGAAAGAAGCTCTTTGAGAACGACCGATGCAAATGTTTTGTTTGAATCTTCACTATGAGCAACGCATGCAAGCGAGACGTAGGAGCGCGCGCTGGCAAGCATCCGATACAACCGGCGCCTCCCCTCGGCAAGCGGAGCTATGGGCCTGACTCCTTCGAGCTTCTCTACGAGCAAATCAGAAGCTTTATCCTTTGTGGGAAGCGAAGTGTTTACCGAATCCATCCCAAGGCAAATCACTGCATCAAACGTATTGGGCTCACGCATACTCTTATCCGAAAGAATCTCCACAGAAACCGGAGCTTTTAAGTCTGTGGTTTCAGCCACTCCGTTATTAAGACAAAGCGAGAAGCTCTTCTGCGAAGCCACTTCATAAAACTTCTGCTCAGAAGCAACATCAGATTTTGGATCAAGTTTATGTAGAGCCTGAGCTACAACCATAATCGCAGAGAGCGAATGTGAAATAAGAAGATACGTCTCATCATCAAAATCTTCTCTGTGCTCATCGCACGCTAGCAATAAGCGGTGCAGAGCCTTCTCTATCCGACCATTCAAAATGCTCTCAACGGTAGCGGCACATTCCTTGGATGTAAAAGAAGCTTGCCTGAGAAAACGCAGCAAGTGATCAGGCGTAAGGATACGATTTTTTCGCCACATTTTATCAATATCCCACGCCTTCTCTGTTGAAACAAAAGAAAGGGGTGAAAACAAAAAGTCCACTATCTCACGAGGGGGCCACCACGACATATCGCCCAGTTCTGCCCGAGATGCATCCGGCCATACCTCACAAAGATTCTTAAGCTTACAAACCGCTCTTACAAGCCCAAGAAACGCTCTTGCACAGCCACTATCCGACACCGTTTGCCGCATGGCGGCCTTTGCGGGTATACCGTGTGCAGCCAAGCGTGGTGCAAGCTGCCTCCATGCTTCATTTTGCTGCGGCGCGTAGATTCCAAAGCTTTTTACCCCTTGTGCGATAAGGCTTTGGATATGCTCAATTATCAAAGCAGGCTCGGCAAGAATGCCCGCCGGAGAAAGCAACGTAACCTTACCTTGAGACTTCAAGGGCGAGGCTGTTTGTTGCGGCAAAAATATGGTATGGAGCAGTGCTTCTACCTCAGCATCATGAGGCTCTTGCGCATCACTTACAAACCAAACGTCTTTATGAGAAAGACGAGAAAGCCCGGCGAGAAGTTCTCTGTTTGCGTCGCCCGCTTCATTTTGAGGCGTTGAAAGAACAACTTGTACGTCTGCATTCTGCGATAGGTTGCATAAAAATTGCTTTTCAGAAAAGGTCAGATTTTCCACTCCGCTTACTACAATACTTTGCTGCTCACAATAGCCCTGAGGCAGCAAAGAGATCAAGAGGGTATATGATTCGTCCTTCTCAAGAAAGCCTCGTTTATGAATCAATTCAAGATATCGATCCAAGACGGCAAGCACCCGCTTTTCCCCCGCAGTAAGATTGGGCTGTGTCCTTTGATCTTGGGCACAATAAAGATCACCTTGGGTAAGTTGCTCAACTGACTGAGCTACTCCGGTACCGACACTCAGTGGGTCAAGTGCGCAAGGCTCAAAGCTCTCAAGCGCCTCAAAGATACATAACTTTCGCAATTCCCCTGAAATAAGAGGGTGTCCGTTACCAAAGAGTCTCCAAAGTTCTTCCGCCCACTCAAAAAGAGTTGAAACCGTAAGCCCCAAAGAAAGCACCGGATCTGCCGCAAGCAACTTTTGTACCGTCTTTTTTGTATCAAGTGTATCAACAAGCAGCACCGCTCTTCCGCAACGTTCAATGCTTGCTAAAAGCGCTTCTCTCACCGGCAGACTTATAACAGAAGTTGATGTGGTTCCTATAAGCGTAAAAGCCATCGCGCAATTCCTCTCATGAAAACTCTCTTATGCTACGCTACCACATCGGCTGGACACAAATTGGAAACCAAATTATCTCTACTCGAATGCGCTATGAACTCTTGGTGCAAGACGTGACGCATCTTTTTAAGGCTCTCCAGAGCTCCTGCAATACCACAACCATAATTGCCGCAACTATAAATACAAACAGACCGCGTATGAATGCATCGTCTTTTAACCATGCGTAGAGCGTTTGATCGTACTTCACCGAAATATAGTTAATGATAGGAATTTGAATGAGGTAGATTCCCACTCCTGCCGCCGAAACCATTTTCAATATCTTTTTTGCAAGAGCCGGAAGTTTGGTAAGCCATGGCTCCAACGACCGGACAAACAAAAAGACGGATAGGACCTGAATCACACATACAGGAGATCCGGGAGAGGCTATAAAGTTCCGGTACTCATGGCTCAATTCCACACCTGCATACCAACCGTTCGCATGCAGCGTGAGAACATACATGGCAAGCGTTGCCATCACATAAATACCAACCCATATAAAAGGGCGGGACAAAAGGCCCTTCTTGAAGTGCACAAATCGGTGCAGATAATATCCTCCTACATAATAAAAAGTTGCCCAACTGGCAAAAAATGGCCAGCCAAAAACGTTGGAAAAATACTCATGTCGTATGCCACAAAACTCTGCCAACGGAACAAGGACACCCATAAAAAATGTCAGAGCCAAAACATACTGCAGCGTCCTCTTATGATGGACAATATGTGATAGAACGGGTGTCAAAACGTAGAGATATATGATGGTATAAAAGAACCAATAAGTACTGTTGATATTGTTTGTCAGCATCCTTTTTACAAAATCCTTGAGACCAAAGACTCCCACAAAGCTCTCTGTACCCCAAAATTCATGCGGAAAGAAACAATACAGGCAATAGCAAAGAATACTTCCCAAAAGAAATGCAGTCCCTACACGACGTACCCGTTTGAAAAAGAACTCCTTTGTTGAGTATTTCCTACGATATCCAAGCAAGTTCATACCGCTTATCATAAAAAAGACGGGTACCGCAAAAATGAAAACCGCCTGAAGTTTAAGTGAAAAAGACCAGATTTGTGTTCGCTCGGGAACATATACGTTCAGTGACGTATGAAGCATCACCACGGCAAGTGCGCATACGATGTTGAGGATATCGACAAATACCATGTGCGTATGTACGGGCGTTTGTCCCGCTTTCTTTTGAGGTTGAGTGCTAAATTGCAAAACTCCGGCAGTATCTTCCACGTTATACTCCAAGTATCCGAACGACCTTTTGATTATGCCATTATTAAGATTTCTGGGCTGAGAGGAAATAGTGTATGGCAAACATAGTTGACTATCTAAAATGGCGTGGCGACATTTTATTGGACGATTGTCCTTTCAACGATGTTGACAATCTCGTCCTCTCTCTCCTTTCCTACCTTGGCTTTGATGGCATCGTTCCTTCCGAGCGCTCCAACAAAACCATATTGCTCTCAGATGCATGTCAAAAAATGGTCGAGAACATTAAAAAAGATCCCAGTCTTATCTCCGGTCTTTCTCGCATTGATACTACTTTCCTTGAAGCACTTATCGACTCTCCCCGCTTTGCCAAAGCGAGACTTGGCAAGTATGTCAATCGTCTGGATCACAATAAAAACATGCAATTTGCCGGCCTTACGATATATCTTCCAAACGGACGCCGCTTTATCTCGTATCGAGGCACTGATGGGACCCTTGTAGGTTGGCGAGAAAATCTTGATCTCAGCTTTAAGATTACTGCGGCTGATAAACGTGCCGCTCAATATCTTGAGGCGCGCATTCAAGAATACCTGCAAGATACGCAAGCTGCCGCAGATGCCCATATTCTCGTTGGCGGTCATTCAAAAGGCGGCAATCTTGCAAGCTATGCGGCCACTGTACTCCCTCAAGAACTTCTCCCGTATATCGATCGCGTTTGGAGTAACGATGGGCCTAACATGTGTCCGGGCATCCTTGACAGTACTGCTCATGACATTCTTGGCGAGAAGTACATTCGGATTCTTCCTCAGTTCAGTGTAGTGGGAATGATTTTTAATGACCCTCAAACACCTTTTACCATTGTTAAGAGCTCGGAGACCGGCATGATGGCGCACGATGGCATATCGTGGCAAGTTGAGCGCGATCACTTTATTACCTGCAGTGACTTTACCCCCGAATGCAAAAAAGTGAATGAAGCCTTTAGCTCATGGTACACAGATCTGCCTCTTGAAAAACGAGAGGCCATGACCAATGAGCTCTTTGACGCACTTGAGGCCGGAGGCGCCGTCTACTTTAACGAAATTACCGCATCTGCCTCATCGCTCAGAGCGGTTCTCTCTGCCCTTATGAATACGGACAGACGGACATGGTCAGTCTTTGCCGATCTATTTGGAGCGCTTGTCTCGGCATCGGCTTTGACAATACGAGAGCAAATGAACCCTCGTCAGCTCTTCTCGCCAACAACCGACAAAGACAAAGGCGGACCCAGCCAATAAGCTGAGCCCGCCAATAAATCACGTGTTACGCAGTGCTATTACATGCGTGCGCGTGTTTCTCTACGACGATGAAGCGCCGAAGAGAACAGCAGCAAAAAGCCGGTAGCCGCTATGGAAACACTTGCGAGAAGCACATTGTGGTCCCCCGTGTCGGGAAGATGGTTTGAATCTCCCTTTGCCGTCTTGGTGGCAGGCTCATTGGACTCCGCTGAAGGAATGCGCTCCCACTGAGCATAGAGAACGTTTCCTTCCGCCTCTATGGTGTCTGCGACAACCACGTCGCCTTGATGCAGCAAATTTCCACCTGTCTTGGACGTTGACCAGCCAAGGAAGCGATATCCGCTACGGGTTGGATCAGGACGGTCAATGGTGAATTTGCTGTTTGAAGGAGCATACTCGCTAAAGGTTGGAGCGGGTGCACCGTCATAGTTCAAATCATAGGCAATACGTACCGCATTTGAGTTGGCCCATACGGCCGTAAGGGTGGTGTCACCAGATCCTATCTTGACGACATCGCCAGGATAATACCGCACTCCATTGACGTCCTTCCAGCACACGAATCCACCTGAACCAGAGGGAGGAGTTACGCCGGAGGCATCTTTCGCATGTGTGCTAGAGCCTTCCGCATACAGTGTGTCATCTGTCACGGAACCTGAACCACCGGCAAGATCATAGATAACACGGTGTGTTCCGCTGACGGGTACCCATTTTGCCGTCAGAGTAATGTCTTCCGTTACAGGACTATCAAAGGTATACGTACGGCCGTCTTCGCGGAGCCATGCCGCCAGTACGTATCCATCGCGCGTAATACCCGTAGGTTCTTCTGCACGGTCTCCCGCCTTGATTGATACCGTCTTGTTGGCATCGCCATTGTTGTACACATAGGTCACCTTTACAGGAGTTGGTGTCCATTTTGCATACAGCGTGGTGTTTGTAGCCGGCATTTTTGCATCGGCAGTAACAGGCAGGGTTAAATCGGCGTTGCGATACCATCCTGCAAACTGATAATACGAAGGAAGTCCAGTTGGACGTGTGGGTGTTGATGAGGCAATGTCGGCAAGTGATGCGTCATATTTGCGCTGCTCGGTTGAGATTGTAGTTTGAGACGTAACGGCCGTGGATGCATGGGCAAGTGTAAGCGTATACGAAACACGATCTGCAACCATTACAAGGTATTTTGTTGGAATGGGGCTGAAGGTAATCTGACCATCCCCATAGATAGCTGGGCCTTCTTTCTTGGAAACATCAAACCATGTGGTGATATCTGTATCAAGGTTAAGCTGGGTGGGATCTTTAGGATCACCTGTAGGCGTGTAATATCCATATTTTACGTAATGATACTTTCCTGGAGTGTCCCAAAAATTAAAGCGCCCATCAGCAAGAAGCCATGATGGAAAGTCAGATGTATATCCGCTTCCGTTAGCATTCTCAGAAAATACGGTATATTTTTTTGATAACTCAACCGAATAACGCCAATAATTTATCCGATTGGAAGAAATTCTATTAGAAGAAAACTTGTGAGGGTTAACTGCGTACCAAACAATGCCATCGAGCCAACGATATCCCTCGCCAGGATCAACCGGTTCGAACTCAGCCTCATATAATCCAAGAAACGTATGAGCAGCATTTCCTGAATATTCTTCCACACCCGTCTTATTGACATCGCTGTCGTAGTCGCTTTTACTGTTGTAGAAGTTAACACGCATGAGTTCACGGTCGAGATATACATTGAATATCGTAGAGCCATCTGCTGCAACAATAACGGAGCTATCGCTTCTCTCGCCATTAAACTTCAAATGATTTTTGAATTGCGATTTTACCGAAGTGATATCATCTGCAATCTCAGACGTTGCAGTGGTTACCGTAGAGTCAGTTGCTGCTGTATATTTTTTGACAGTATAAAATGCATATGTCTTGTCGGCATTTGCAGCATTATAGGGATCGGTTGCCTTCTGAATCCAATAGTTTACTTGATAACTCGTATTTGCATTGGGAGTCCATGTAGCAGTAAGACGAATGGACTTAGGAAGCTCGGAACCAAAGGTAAAGCTTGAACCATCCTCAGTTTTCCAGCCGGCAAAGGTATATCCCGTTTTAGTGGGAGCAGTAGGCTCAGTGGTCACAGACCCACGGTCAACATACTCGGTTGCTACGATAGAGCCACCGGCGCTATCAAAGGTAATGCTGTGTCCCTCACGAAGAACCGGCCACAGATATACATCGTTTCCGTTAACCGTTCCAAGACTTGCATCCGGAGTTGTTGCTCCTTTGGTACGCGACCAACCTATTGCCTGAATCTCTGGATTGCCGGTATTCACCAAAGGCAAAACATTCTCGCCACGGATGGCTGTACCGTCTGCGTAGACCTGTGAGTCGAGTACCGAGGCCGGCTCAGATGCTGACATGAAATAAACGATATGGCGGCCGGTAGCATCAAAGGATGCGTATAGATCAATCGGTGTTGCTTCGGTTGTCGCATCAAGGGCAGCTCCTCCATTGAGCTCTTGAGCGGTCTTTCCAAAGCCATTAAACACCTGACCTGATGAAGTGGTCCAGCCGGAGAACGTTCCATTTCCGGATGGAGTAGCAGGCTGCGTGAGCTTTTCTGCATCAGAAAGTTTCTGCTCTGATACGACAGCATCGGTTCCCGAAGCATCCTTTACATGGAAGCGATACGTTTGTGTGAAATGAGTATTTGGAACCGTTACGGCATATACCGAAAAACCAGTTGCCCGGAACGACACACTATTGGTATTTGCCGTGGTATCTACTACTTTTTCAGCGGAAGACCCATCAGGAACATGCCATACGGAAACAGAGCCACTTGGCATACGCGAAGAAGAAATGGTTACTGCAATTGCCGATCCGTTTGGTTCCCATTTTGTACCGTTGGCATCGTAGATAGTAATGTCATACGCCAATACGGTCTTCTCGCCAGCAATTGATGCGCTGGCTAAAGCAGCGGATACCTTGCCGCCTTGTGGAAGATTACCCGATACGGTCACCGAAGTTCCGTCAGAAGCAGTTGCGCTCCACGTTGCCTGAGCAAGTGTTTGCTTCTCATTGGAATTGTTTGAGGCAGTAGGTGACAAAGTGTCGGCCTTAGATGAATCTTCAGGTACAACTCCGTCATCTTTTGTGCCGTCTTTTTTGGCAGCATTTGTCTCAGCAGCCGCACTTTCCTGAGACGCCTGCTTGTCTTCTACCCGTGCCTCTTCTGATAACACTTTTTCAGTGGAATCAGTTTCCTGAGCACTGGAAGCATCTTCGGGTTGGCTTGCACTCTCTTGTGCCTGGGTGCCACTCACTCCAAGCGCAACTTGCGCGAGTACCGGAGTTGGACATGCAAGTAAAAATGCCAAAAGCGCCGAAAGAACAGCCTCACGGATCTTTCTTTTTCGCATAAGACCTCCTAAACTCTTAGCTCTGCTCACTTTACGTAACATTTTGAAACAGAAGTTATACTGTTTTTGATACAAGAGGACTTTTCACGAAATATCCTTAATGCTGAAAGATTTCTAAAATTTTAAAAGTAATTTAAAAATGTAAGGCTATGGGTTTTAACAGGAGCTAAATGCCTTAGAGCGTTAGAAGACAACTCCATACATACATTTCGGTGAATCACAAATTCTGAAAAACCCGCCAAAAGCCCTGTTTACGGGTGATTTGATTCACCACTAAACGCTCAAATTGACGAGAAATCACAACTAAACACGCATTTCGCTTTCAAAAAACACCCGCAAACACCTCAAATAGATCGAATTTCAGTCGCATTTCACTCGGATGTATCTCGGCCAATCTAGGTTGTCCCGGTCGGTTGTATCTCAAGTCGTGTCTCGAAAGGGTGCAAAGAAAAGCGCTGCTCAAGACGTAGTTTGCTTTTCGGGACGTAGCTGGCACAGTTGACGTAACTCCCACGCCCCCAAAAGGCACACAAGTGGGAAAACTTCGATTCTGGCAAATCTGATTCTAGCGAACCCAACTCCTGCAAATCTGATTCAGCAAACCTTTAATTTGACTTTATAAAACCTGCCACAAACGAACTTACCAGAGAGATTACGATTGCGCCTAAAAATGCCGAACCAAAACCCTCGATAAGCACGCCATTACCAAGCACATGACGCGAAAGAAAACTCGCCAACTCAAGCATAAAAGCGTTGATGACCAAAGAGAAAATCCCTAAAGTCAAAAGGGTGATGGGAAGTGAAAGAAGCTGCACAACCGGCTTAATTGAGGCGTTAAGAAACGCAAGTACCAATGCAAATGCAATGGGACCTGCCCAGTTCCCTCCAACAACCGACATGCCCGGAACAAATGCAACCGCAACCAAAGTTGCCACAAGCGTTGCAAACCATGTCAAAACAAAGCTCTTTCTATTCATCTCAACCCTCCTGTACGCGCCGTTGTCGCCGAACACGTATATCCCGAGATATAAAAGAAGCTCGACCGAAGCCGAGCTTCTTGTAGGATTTTGCCCAAAAAACTATTGAACTATTCTCCAAAACCAGCATCGACAAGGGCGATAAGTGCGTCAAGAGCTGCCTGCTCGTCAGGGCCATCACAAGCAATCTCAATCTTTGTGCCGGTGCCAAGACCTGCTGCCAAAATCATCATGATGGACTTGGCGTTGACAGGAGCTGAATCCTTGTCAACATTTTTGAGCGTCACATTGCTCTCGAACTTCTTTGCCTCTGTTACGAAGACGGAAGCTGGACGAGCATGAAGACCCGTTGCATTGGTGATAGTAGTCTGCTTTGAAACCATAGGTGGACTCCCCTTTCAATTTTCCAATGTATGGAAAAATCTTCCATAACCCACTATACGACATCCTAGCAAATCACACTACAATTTACTTTGTATATATCCAAGAAACTGAAAGTTATCACGCTTTGTGCGATAAGATAGTTCCCAATTAAACCTTTATCATGGCATTTGGAGGGCAATATGTCTGAAAAAGATAGATATAGCCAAAATGATCCTGAAGTCAGTGCGAAACATGACATATATGGAGAACCTGTAAAATATGAAGAACCTGTAGATGACAGCGCCGTCCGTTTTGAAAACGAGCAGTCAGGCCAAGACAAACCTTCTCCTGAAGCTCAGACAAACATGGAAAATCTTGCGGGAAATGTAGTCAATACCGTAAGTGGTGCTTTTGGAGAAGCTCAAAATGCTGTAGCAGGCGGTATTTCGGCGGTACGAGAAGTGAGATCGGCCGCAAAGGCACATGCTCATGCTCGGAACAAAATGAAAGAAATGCAAAGCGTTCTTACGTCTGACCAAGGGCAGCTTGATCACCGCATATATGTACATGAAAACTATGACTCAATTGTTGCTGAGCAGCAAGCCATCATTAACGAAACGTCCGCAGAAATGAAACGGCAAAAAAACCTCGTTGAATCCCTCACAAAAACCTGTTCGGAACTTCAAAGCAAACTCGAAGCCCTCATTGCCGAAGACGAACAAGAACTCAGACCATATCGCAATCTTTCCGAGACAGCCAAAGGGCGCCTTGATGATGTCTCCCGAACGGTAGCCGAAGCAAAACGAGCTATCAAAGCCGCAGAATCTCAAGTAAAAGATGCTACGGATCATAGGGATCAATCTCTTGCCTCAGCGCAACGCGCTCTCAGTAACTCACAGGAGCGCCAGCATAAACTGCAAGAAGAGCTTGCGGAGCTGAAAGAGGATCCCGCTGCCAACAACAGCGCCATTACTCGAATACAAAATGATCTTGCCTCAGAGAAACTCCGCGAATCTGAAGCTCAAAAGTCACTGGAAACTATTACCGCACAAGCAAAAAGTACTATTGAAATGACTCAAACTCACCTCTGGACGCAAAAAAAGTCACTTGAAGTTGCCCAGAGCGCAACCGATACGGCCCACGCCGAATATGAGCAGCGGAAAAATGAGTTTGAGAAGCGCCAAACGGAAGCCCATGCACGTGAGCGTATCGCTCAAAACAACATCACTGAGACACAAAACAATATCAAGCAGGCACAAGATGCTTTTGATGCGGCTGCCGAGAAGTACGACGCCGCGCAGGCTATTCTGGAAGATGCTCAAGCCATTCAAACCTCACCGGGGGAAACCGAGCGGCTCAAAAACTCCGTCTCTTCTCAGCTCTCTGCTGTCGAGCAGACCCAAGGGGAAGTTGAAAAGCTTGCTTACGAAGAAAAAACTCTGAGAGTACGTACCCGCAAACAAAGACTCCTTCTTCTTGCCATTGTTTTGGGGTTTGTCGCATTGGTTGTACTTCTCGTGTGGAAAATCTTGGCCGGCTAATCCAAACTAGACAATCAACATGGCGTCTCCGAACGAAAGAAAGCGATATCGTTCTTTAATGGCAGCGTCATAGGCGGACATGATGCTTTCCCGTGAGGCAAACGCCGAAACGAGCATCATGAGTGTTGAGCGTGGTACATGGAAGTTTGTCACCATGGCATCCACCACATGAAAGGTTGATCCGGGCATGAGGTAGAGATTGGTTGTGGCATTTTCACGCGCAACCAGATCTCCTGTTTTCGTAATGCGAGCAGAACCTGAAGCGTCCTCGAAATATCTTGCGGTAATTGCCGGGTTTGAGGCACATGCGTCACCGTCCCAGGCACTTTCAAGCGAGCGTACACTCGTCGTACCTATGGCAATTACGCGATGTCCCGCTGCTTTTGTGGTACGTATGGCATCGATAACCTCTTGTGAAACGTGATATCGCTCGGTATGGATGACATGCTGTGTGGGGTCGTCTTCTTCCACAAGACGAAACGTATCGATACCCACCTCAAGCTCAACGGATTCCCACATAATGCCATGCGTTTTGATGTCTTCAATAAGCTCGGGAGTAAAGTGAAGTCCCGCTGTTGGAGCCGCCGCGGAATGTTCGTCTTGCATTGCATAGACCGTTTGGTATTTTTCGGGATCGCCCTCATAATCGGTAATGTAGGGCGGCAGCGGCACATGACCCGCAGCATGAATGGCCTCATCAAGCGTTTGGGTTCCGGGAGCTTCAAAGCGCACAAGGCGCCCTCCCTTACTGCCCTCCACAAAATCAACGACCTCACCGCACAAAACCACCGGCGACGTTAGAGGCGCATGGAGTCCTCCTGCGCGATATTCAATAATCGCTCCAGGTTTCAGGCGTTTCCCAGGGCTTACCAGACACTCCCAAAGATGCCCCAACGGATCAAGGTCTTCTCGCCGTTTAAGCAAAAGCGTTTCCGAGACTCCCCCCGTTTCACGCTTTCTGCCCACGAGGCGCGCCGGCATAACGCGGGTCTTGTTCGCAACAATCAAATCGCCGGGGTTAAGGTACTCCACGATGTCCCTGAAATGCCGATGCTCTATAGAGCCATCGTCTCTGTGCAACACCAAAAGTCTGCACGAATCACGCGGTTCTGCCGGTGTCTGAGCGATCAATTCATCAGGTAAGTCATAATCAAAATCATCAGTACGCATGCTTTTTAGCAGCCTTTCTTACGTCACGCGCCTCTTGGCGCTCAAGAGTTGCTTCGGCAGCCGAAAACCGGCAACCACAATAGTTTTGTCGATACATTCCCAATTCGCGAGACTCTTTTGTTGCCTCAGCATAATACGGACGAAAATCACGCCAGACCGGCGTAAGTCCATAGGAATGGGCAATGCTCACAAGTTCGTCTCCGCACACATCAAAGAGCTGATAGGGCGAGACGGCCAATGTTGTTGATATGAAAGAAAAACCTCGCTCACGTGCCACACGACAACTCTCCTTGAGTCGAATCGCATAGCAGGCCCCACAGCGCCTCTCTCGATCAAACGCTGCAGGAGCAACCGAGCGCTCCCAGCTTTCGCGAGGATCTCCCGCAACAATAACTTCAACATGAGCCACCTCTTGTGCCCATGTAAGCAGCGTCTTAAGGCGATGCTCATGTTCTTCAATCGGTTGAATGTTAGGATTTGTCCAGCAAATGGTTGGCTCAAAGCCCTCTTCTCTCAAAAGCTTAAGCGGCTCAAGCGAGCATGGTCCGCAACACGCATGAAGTAAAAGAGGCGTACCGGGCAAAATGGCAGCGGAACGTATGCTGTCTTCCGGCGCGATATGTATGGTCGATTCCTTGCTAAGCACGGGGTGTGGCCTTCTTTTGGGATGTCGCTTTCTTTTGGGACGTGGCCTTCTTCTGAGACGCGGTCTTCTTTGGGGATGGAGCCTTCTTTTTCTTCTTCACGGAGCTCTTCTCGATATGTTGAATGATGAGCACGTATACGGCACAACTTGAAACGGCAACAAGAAGCGTCAGGACACTTGCCTCAAGTCCGTACGCACCGCCGGAAAGAATCTGCGGTCCTTGCGGAGTTGACAGCAAAATTGAAGAGATGCCGGTATATCCACAGATGCGCATACCAAAGAGAAGCGTCGGCACTATGTACCAGATAAAATGAACGCCTGCACCAAACCAAACACTATCGGAATACTCAAATAACAATCCAAAGAGCACGCCAAACGCAAAAAGCGAGCAGAGCGCAAGCGGCTCAATGTCTGCGTTAATGCCATGGAGAAGGACAAACAGGAAAGCCTGTACAAAAATACCTATCCACGGATTTTTAGTTGCGGCAATAGTACCGTTTTGCACATATCCTCTAAAGAGAACTTCCTCAGCGATGCTTTGTATTAAAAACCCAAGAACGACACATGCGGCATACCATAAGGGATATCCCTCATCAATTCCAAGCGAAAACCCATCACAGAGAAAAATAAGGCCGATTGAGACCACGACAAGCACAACTCCGAGAGAAACCCCGGAAAAAAATGAATGCCATCCACTCATGTGAAAACCGAGTGCTTCTTTTGTGCGCCCATTGATGCGTGCGTTCCACAGCATTACGAGCGCAAAAACGCAGAGAAATGAGATGAATTGAAGATATAGGCGATATTCCGAAGGAATATAAAGCATTCCAATACCATACGCAGCGATAGGTATGGCAATCATAAGAAGCCCAACGGCTGCCGGGGAAAACGGATATTTTGGTGGCTTAGCTTCCGTAAAGTCAAAACTGTTTACCAGCGATTTTTTTGCCATCGCGCTCCCCCGCTAATATGAGTATATCTTCGACCTACCCTAGCATCTTACGCCTAAGTATAGTATCGACTTCTTTTGTTTGTGCGAATACCTTATACCACGCAACATAAAATGGCAGCGCAAAAGAGCCTGATTTGTGAAATAATTTTATTGTATCTACCGATTCTTTATGCATCTCTGCACACGTTTAAACTGCGAGGTTTTCATGACAGATAGCACGAACCTTTCTTGCCGTCCACACTTTCCCAAACGAGCCGTTATCACCGGTGGCATGCCATACGGCAACAAAAATCTGCACTTTGGACATATTGCAGGCGTCTTTGTTCCGGCAGATTTTTTTGCACGCTTCCTCCGCGATCGCCTGGGCAAAGAAAATGTACTGTTTGTCTCCGGAACCGACTGCTATGGCTCTCCTATCGCAGAAGGCTACCGTAAAAAGGTTGAACGAGAAGCATATAAGGGAACGATTCTTGACTATGTAACGTCCAATCACACACTGCAAAAGCGTGCTCTTGACGCGTATGGAATCTCACTGGACTTTTACGGAGGCTCCGCGCTTGAGCCTTCGCTTCCCATCCATGAAGAGATGGCCGATGCAATCATGCACCGCCTCTATGAGAAAGGTACGCTCGCCAAACGCTCCACAAAGCAGTTTTACGATACAAAAGCGCATACCTTCTTAAACGGACGTCAGGTTATTGGACGCTGTCCCATTAAAGGTTGCAAATCCGATAAGGCCTATGCCGAGGAATGCGAACTCGGACATCAATTTGACCCGGAAGAGCTCATTGCTCCCGTCTCACAGCTTACGGGAACAAAGCCGGAACTCAGGCCGGCGCCAAGCTGGTACTTTGACTTGTCAAAATACCAGCAGTTTTTACGTGACCTTACCGACCGCTGGGAGAAAGACCCGCAGGTTAGAAATGTTGTAACCGGCACAATTCGCGAGACTCTCGTTGCTCCTATGATGTATATCCAGGAGAAGTTCCGCGAGGCGTTTGATGCCGTCTGCGACAGGCTTCCCGCATACGAACTCATCGAAGCCGAGAAGAGCGGTCAGTCTTTTACCCTTGTCTTTAAAAACTGGGAAGACCGCGACTGTGCGCGTGACATTCTTGACGCCGAGGGGATTCGTTTCCGTACGGGCAAAACGCTTCTTCCCTATCGCATGACCGGAAATATCTCATGGGGCCTTAAAGCTCCCGATCTTGACGATCTGAAAGACCTCACCATTTGGGTGTGGACCGAGAGCCTCTGGGCACCCATTACCTTTACCCGCGCTCGCCTTGATGCGGATGCTGCATCCGGTGAGCATCACTACGCCAGCGACGACTGGCATGATTGGTGGTGCAGCGACGACGCTCAGGTCTATCAATTTATCGGCCAAGATAATATCTTTTTCTACTGCGTTGTCCAAAACCCCCTATGGGATGCTCTTGACTGGGGTCTTACCACCGATATTCCGGTAGCAAACTACCACATCCTCTTCATGAATAAAAAAGCTTCAAGCTCAGGAGCCATTAAGCCTCCCATGGCCGAGGAGCTCCTTGATTTCTACACTCCCGAACAGCTCCGCGCACATTGGCTCTCACTTGGCCTTGACCAGCGTGCGGTGTCCTTCTCGCCAAAAGCCTTTGACACCTCCGTCTCAAGGCCCGGCAAAGACGGCACTCCCGATCTTCTTACGAAAGATGATCCCAGAGTTGTTGATCCGGCACTGAAAGAATCGGCATTTCTCACGAACATTTTTAACCGCTTGGCTCGTAGCTGCTTTTATGGTGCCGCAAACGCCTGCTCTGGACATCTTCCAACCGTCGATCCTCACCAGGATGTTATTGATGCGTGTATCAATACCACGCTTGCCTTCGAGCGTATGGCGCACGATTTTGATGCGCACGGTGCTCTCGGCGCCGTTGAAGAGTTCGCCCGTGCGGAAAACAAGCGCTGGGACGAGGCTTCAAAAGCCGCAAAAGGAGACAACGTTGCCTACGAACAGGCTCTTGCGGACGCATTTTGCGTATTACGTACGGTAACTCTTCTGATGCATCCGGCAGTACCTGCCGGTTGCGAGCGTATCGCTCAGGCCATGAACTTCTCGCCTGAAGTGTTCTTCTCGTGGGAACATGCCATGGAAGGCCCCAAGCAGCTTGCCCAGATACTTGGGGAAGATGCTCAAACGCATATGATTGAAGAGCTCCCGCCCCGCTTTGATTTCTTCAAAGCACATCCCAGCCAGCAGAAAAAGAAACAGTGATGGAGACCATACCCCTTCCTCCCGTATACCGCCCACGGCCATACCAAAAGCCAACCGCTCCCCTTGTCAAGCGGCACAATACGTCTATGCCTGACGAAGCATCCATTGCGAGCTTTATATATTCGGGGAGCGAGAAGAACCTCTTTTCGCGCACTCCCATCCTTATGCTTCATGGGAACGGAGAAGAGCATGGCATTTTTGGTCGCGTTATCGATGCGATGGTGGATAGAGGATACGACGTTATTGCGATGGACTCCCGCGATCAAGGCGAAAGCACCCGTGGCTCTGGTGCGTTTACCTACGAACGTATGACGGCAGATGCCGCGGCCGTGCTGGACGATCTGGGTGTCGCCGGCGCACACGTTCTTGGATTTTCTGACGGAGGCATCGAAGGGCTGCTCCTTGCTCGCGACTATGTCAATAAGGTTGCAAGTCTTACCGTAATTGGAGCCAACCTCATTCCGGAAGGCGCCGGAGACATTTCTTGGATTCCTGAATACGTGGCAGCTCAAAGACATTGGGCACAATGCGGATACGAAGGTGCAACCCTTGAGGACGGCTATCCGGTTCCAAGCCCGCATGAAGCGGCAAAAATAGCGGAGCACATTGAACTTATGTACACGGAGCCTCAAATACCGGCCGAATCTCTCTCTTCCATCAAGTGTCCCACTACCATTATGGCAGGTGAATATGACGACATTCTGGCCTCGGAAACACTGAGAATCGCTCAGGCCATACCACACGCTCATCTTCTCTTTGTACCCGGCATGCCTCATAATCTGCCCAAGGCCAATGCGGAATCTGTCGTGCGTGTCCTTCTCTCCACAATTAAAAGAAAAAAGAATTTTGCCTGATTATTCCCTTGTATACGTGGTAAAAAATAGAGAACACTTCTTTATTTGGCATAAAATACACAGAGTTCAAACGAAGGGAGATACTTTATGTCAGACATCCTGACATCAGACAATACATTGGAACAAGAACTCGCGTCCGCTGAACAAATTGCCGCTCTGGCACAAGAGCAACGGAAACGCACGGGTATTACCGATACGAGTGACTTCACTATTATGCAAATCATGCGTGTACTTGCAAAAAGCATTAAAGAGTTCAAAAACGCAAGTATACTGACACCCATTCTCGTATTTATCGAGACGGTTTTTGAAGTTTTAATACCATTTAGAACCGCAGACTTGGTAGACACACTTCGCAGTGGCGCCGATGTCGCGGCAATTATGAATTCCGGAGCAATTCTTGCCCTCATGGCGCTTTGCTCGCTCATTGCGGGAGGTGCCGCCGGCCTTGCCTGCGCGCATGCCTCTACCGGCTTTGCTCGCAATCTTCGACGCGATATGTTCTATAACATACAGACCTTCTCGTTTACTACCATAGATTCGTTTTCAACATCGTCTTTGGTAACTCGTCTGACAACCGATATTACCAATGTCCAAATGGCCTATATGATGCTTATTCGCATGGCCATACGAGCTCCGTTTATGCTCCTTTTTTCATTCATTGCAGCACTTATTATGGGCGGATGGATGGCCTTTATTTTTGCCGCCATGATGCCGCTTTTGGGAATCGCTCTCTACATCCTCATTACCAAAGTGATTCCTATTTTCAAGCGAGTATTCAAGCAATACGATGCCTTAAACGAATCTGCCGAGGAAAACCTTGCCGGCATCCGTGTAGTAAAGTCTTTTGTAAATGAAGATTTTGAACGCCAAAAATTCAATAAGGCTTCAAAAGATTTGCAGGCAGAATTTACCAAAGCGGAACGTATCATTGTTCTGAACTCACCGTTTATGAACTTCTCTATTTACGTAGTCTTTGTCGCCATTCTCTATGTAGGCTCCTTCCTTATCATTTCCACACAAGGAAGCGCCTTGGGCGTCGGTCAGCTCTCCTCACTTATCACCTATGGCTTCATGATGCTTATGAGTCTCATGATGCTCTCTTTCATACTCGCCATGATCATCATTGCGGAAGAGGGCGCGCGCCGTATCTGTGAGGTACTTCTCGCCAAGCCAACCATTACAAATCCCGAAATTGCCCGCATGGAGGTGCCGGACGGAAGTATTGACTTCAATGACATAGGCTTTTCATATGCAGGTCCCAAAGGTCGAGAAGCGCTTTCCAACGTTGATCTTCATATCAAATCCGGAGAAGTCATAGGAATCATCGGAGGAACCGGATCGGCAAAATCCACCTTGGTACAACTCATCCCCCGTCTTTATGACGTTACGTCCGGCAGCGTATGCGTAGGTGGTCACGACGTACGTGAATACGATCTGGATGCACTCCGCGGAGCTGTCGCAATGGTGCTGCAGAAAAATGTCCTCTTTTCCGGAACCATAGCCGAAAATCTTCGTTGGGGCAATAAACACGCCACTGACGAGGAAATCGTTGAAGCGGCTAAACTTGCTCAGGCAGACGATTTTGTACAAACCTTCCCCGATGCCTACAACACTCATATTGAGCAAGGAGGCACCAATGTTTCCGGTGGTCAGAAGCAGCGTCTCTGTATTGCTCGTGCACTCTTAAAAAAGCCAAAGGTACTCATCCTTGATGATTCAACGAGTGCTGTTGATACAAAGACGGACTCACTTATTCGAGAAGGTCTTCGCAGCTTCCTGCCCGAAACAACCAAAATTATCATTGCACAGCGCACATCAAGTGTTGAGGATGCCGACCGTATTCTCGTTATCGACGGCGGCCACATCAACGCCGTCGGCACACATGAGGAGCTCCTCAAAGAGAATGAAATTTACCGCGAAGTATACTTCTCGCAGAATCGCCAACATGCCGATGAAGTACATGGAGCCGAAAAGGAGGTGAGCTCACATGAGTAACAAGAAATTCTCCACTCAAGAACAGCTGAAGACAGCCGATACACAAAACAGCGCCCAAGAATCTCCCAAACACCCGCAAAAGAAGATCCCCGCGGGCAAGGTCATTGGCCGCACCATGAAGATGCTGTGGCAGTTCTACCCCATCCTTCTTCCTGTTGCACTTGGTACTGCCATCATTCAAGCCATCATGCAGTCAGTGCCTAACATTTTTCTTGAGCGTATTATTACCATCATCGAGCAGTATATCGGTACTGCAGATTGGTCAGGTGCCCAGCCGGTTATTCTCTCTAACGTTGCGCTTCTTGCAGGCATCTATGTCATAGGTCTCATCTGTAATGTCATTTCCACCCAAGGTATGGCTATTGTGACCCAAGGAGCTCTCCAGAAGTTCCGCTACAAGATGTTCGATCACATGCAAAACTTGCCCATCCGTTACTTTGACTCACATCTCAACGGCGACGTGATGAGCTATTACACCAATGATATCGATGCCATGCGTCAGATGATTGGCATCAGCCTGCCTCAGCTGCTTTTCACATCCGTAATACTGATTGCCGTTGTAGTCATTATGTTTTACTACAGCATCCCCATGGCGCTCATCATCATCTTCGGTTCTGTTGTAATGGTCGGGCTTACTCGTTTTCTAGGCGGACGCTCGGCTCGAAACTTTATGAAACAGCAAAAGACCACCGCCGATGTTGAGGGTCATATCCAAGAGATTATGAATGGCGAGAAGGTCGTCAAGGTGTTCAGTCATGAGAGTGAAACCGAAGCATCCTTCGATGTGCTCAACGATGAGCTCATGGCTCGCTCCCGCGATGCAAACGCTTACTCCAACACACTCATGCCCATACTGAACAATATTGGAAATCTTCTGTACGTCATCGTTGCCATTGCGGCAGGTATCATGATTTCCACAAACTTCCAGAATGTTTCTTTTTCCGGTATGGCGCTCAATATTGCAGTGGCCGTCCCCTTCCTCAATATGACACGCCAGTTTGCCGCTCAGATTGGACAGATTTCAGGGCAGATTAACTCCGTCGTTATGGGAATAGCGGGCGCAAATCGTATTTTTGAACTCTTGGATGAGGACGTTGAAAAAGACGAAGGGTATGTCACCCTTGTCAACTCCGAGATGGTTGACGGTCAGATTCAAGAGGCTGAGTATCGTACGGGTCACTGGGCGTGGAAACACCCTCACAAAGACGGCACTATTACGTATACGCCGCTTACCGGCGACGTGCGCCTCTTTGATGTTGATTTTGCATACGTGCCGGGAAATACCGTCTTGCACAACATCTCTCTGTATGCAAAGCCGGGACAAAAAGTTGCCTTTGTCGGCGCAACCGGTGCCGGAAAAACCACCATCACCAATCTTTTGAACCGTTTCTATGACATTGAGGACGGCAAAATCCGCTACGACGGCATCAACATCAACAAGATCAAAAAGAGCTCACTCAGGCGGGCGCTCGGTGTGGTCTTACAAGACGTCAACCTCTTTACCGGAACGGTTATGGACAATATCCGCTATGGTCGCTTAAACGCCACTGACGAGGACTGCGTCCGTGCCGCAAAGCTTGCCGGTGCCGACGATTTTATTCGTCGTCTCCCCAACGGCTACCACACCATGCTTAAAGACAACGGTTCGGCGCTTTCGCAGGGTCAGCGACAGCTCATCTCCATTGCGCGCGCAGCCGTTGCCGATCCTCCCGTCATGATCTTGGATGAAGCAACTTCCAGTATCGACACGCGTACCGAGGCCATCGTTCAGCGTGGTATGGACGCACTTATGTACGATCGCACCACGTTTGTCATTGCTCACCGTCTCTCCACGGTTCGTAACTCAAACATTATCGTCGTCCTTGACCACGGTCGCATCATTGAGCGTGGAACTCATGAGGAACTTCTCGCCAAACGGGGTACCTATTACCAGCTCTATACGGGCGCCTTTGAGCTTGAATAAGGCTCAAAAGCTACGTCACAATGACACACGCCGTAGTCTGAACAAGAGGCTACGGTGTGTTTTTTATCGTATGTCTGTAATATGTCCCAACGACTATGTGCCGAGAAGCACACGGTGCAGCTCTTGGACACTGTCAACGATTGCGGCGGCTTCGTGGTCAATAAGCTCCTGCTTAATCGTCGTTTTTCCATAGAGGACACCGACACAGGGAATGTCATTGGGGCGTGCGGCATCAATATCATACATACGGTCGCCCACCATGACTGCATCTTTGTGATCTACCTGCAGTTTATTCATCACCGTAGCAATCGCTTGCACCTTGGTTGACTCTGCTTCATCAATCCTTCCCACACACGCGTCAAAAATATCCTCAAGATGATTGTCGGCAACGCCACGCATCACGAGTGGCTGTCGTTTGGAGCTTGCAATGGCCACTAATTTTCCCGCTTGTTTAAGATCACTCAAGAGTGCATGCACTCCTCTAAAAAGAGGCCACGTACCCTCAACGGCATAGATTTCTCGATAGCGCTTGGTAACCGCTTCTGCCTGCGCACGATTCATGCCATAAACAATTTCAAATGCAAACGGAAAGGGAGGTCCAACAATGCGGCGGATATCCCCCATTTCCTCCTCCGTCATACCAATTTCTGTAAATACCTTGTGAGCGGTCCGCGTAATACCGGGCATGGTATCGGCAAGCGTGCCGTCAAAGTCAAAGATAACGAGTTTCCGACGCGCAATGTCATTGAGGCTCTGCTGATAATCTATGCTGTTTAGAGCCACGTTTGGAACCGTAATTGCCATTGTTTATCCTCACAATACACAGGCGTATATAAAAGGTCTTTCAATTATTACAACATGCTAAACACTCATACTCATTATACAAAGTCATTCCACAGGCTTTCACCGAACAAAACAACCGGTTACCGACAAAAGTGAACTTTTTTACCTGTTCGGGTATATAGTTAACAAAAGGTGAATCGTTATGCCACCGGTTGGAGGTGTATCGTGGCTCACCTTGCAGGCATTCCAGAGGCTCAGCAACCTGGACGCAACCGTTTAGGAAGGTTGTTTTCTTCGCTCGTTGACGGAGATACACTCCCCGACGTGTTCTCGCTGTTTGCTGAAAAAAGTGAAGGACGTATCGATTCTTCTCTCGCTCCAAAACGCTCAAACCTTGACATAGAAGACCTTTCGAGAGAACTTGTCCTTTCTCCAGAACCTCTTCGGATTTTGAAAGCCTTTGTCGCTGACGTAACGCATGGCACCCATCACCATGTTGTACCAGCACATACTGCTTTTGATACTGTTTCTTACACAGAACCGAGCGATTACAAGCTCTACCTTGCCGAGCGCTTACGTGATGCAGGCATTGAACATATCAAAGCGCCGTATCATGCCGGTTCAACTACAATCACACATGAAAGATACTCCGGAATACGCATAGTCCGCCTGCGCACCAACGGCCTCTTCTACATCCGGACTCAGAAGTCCGCCTGTCCCTATCAAGAACATCTTCAATTACTTGAGATCGAAGGCATTCTTAACACGGCACTTCTCGCCAACCATTATTTCTTGGATGCCAATATGGCAAGCCGAGAAGACCTTCTTCTGTTTGAGGAAACCTATGCACAATCAATTGCCGCGCAGACTCCCACCATCGTTTCCCGTCCGCACGACAAAGCTCAAGACGGCGAGTGGGTGGTACGAAAAGCAATCTCTCTCAACATTGAAAGCCTCCGACTTCCCTACCGTTTGGAACTTGATTTTCGTACTCACGTCCATACTGGAAGGGCTGCGTTTCGTATCAAATTGCTCTCACCGAACGTATTTCCTAAGGTTCAATATCACGCCGAAACCGGATTTTCTCCCACAACGGATAACTCGCGTAAAAAAGCAGCTACCGATTACAACACGCGCCTTGGTATTTTAGTGGCATCGTGCGCGTTTGCGAGCTCTCAAACCATCCGCGAGGCGTGGATTGAAGGTGTTACGGAAGATCCCGTCAAGCATTGCTGCCTTTATGCGCTACACCTCACGCGAGAACAATTTGAATCTGTGAAACTGACGGATGCGTTTGACCCCACTGCGTTGCTTGTGAGCTGGGGTGCCTCAATTGAGTGTGATGAGGGTATTTTACACCCCATAAAGCCCACCTTTAGCCTTGAAGACGAGAGGTTCTGTCCTCCCAGCCGCTACGATGCCATTGAGCATTCCACGCGCTCACTCACTGCTCATGAAGCGCGCGCCCTTGGAACAAGCCAGGTATCCGGGCTCTCCATTGATGAAGGCGAACATCGCGAAATCGTTGCTACTCAAATCATGCGCAACCTCTCTTCCTCTACCGAGAAGAACGTTCGCATGATCTTATCGCTTACTGCCCACGACACGGACGCCTCCGTTTGTAGTGCCGGCGAACGTGTAGTGGCTCATCTTATTGACGGAACCCTTTCGGAATGTGATGTGGAGGCCGTCGGTGAGGAGTTTGTCAGCGGAGGCGCACTTCAGGCGGCTGTCACACAAGCACGGGCCCTTATCGCCAAAAAAGAGTTTACCAATGCGGAAAACTGCGTTCTCTCTGCCTTAAACAGCATCGATACCGAACGCACCTACGCCGACAATGATACGGTCTGTTGGCGCGCCTTTACGAGCTATGTTGACCGCGTTCTTTATAATCGATTGCTCTGTACGCCACGGCGCACAACAAAGCTCGTTCCCACGGCTTACTTTGACGCCCACCTTCTTGCATCCGTCTCGGAACTCTTGCAGAAAAAAACAGAGCAAGCCATTGTGCATGCCCGCCGGGCAGTTGAAATTGCCCCGTTTAATACAAGCGCTCATTTGCACCTTGCACACTGTCTTGAAGCCTCAAACCAACTTGAAGAGGCTATCGAAACACTTACGACGCTCCTGCTTCGTGCCCATGATCTTGAAGGTATTGGCCTTGGGTACTATCGCATGGCGTTTTTCCAATGGCGCCTTCAGCGATATGCAACGGCTCGTGCCTGCTATCAATATGCCCTGCGCTTTATTCCGGGTGCGCGTTTTTTAATTGGCACTGAAATGAGTATTTTAGCCCTTCAAGAACCGAAGTTCTCGTTTACCGAGCTCAACGATGAGGAAATTGACGAAGTGTTTGCATCGGCGCACATTCCCAAAGCTCCAACACCTGAAGTCTCGGAAATCTTTTTGGAAGGAACACAGGCATCTCTTGACGCAGAGCTTTTCAGTGTTGCAAAAAACTTTATGACCAACCTGGGCATCATAACAAAAGACGACATCTACTACGACATGCTCAGATCCATCGAAGGCGAACCCGATCGCTGATTGAAGCCTCTATGCACATCTCCCACCACGCCCAACAAGCAAAACTTTACCCTGTATTCATATACAAAGATACATAAAGATGCCCTTCATCTCATCAAGATAAAGGGCATCGTAGCAGCCAATAAAAGCCTCAAACACGCCGGACTTAAAGCCTATTGAGAATACTCACTATCTGATCAGCATAGGTTGGAGACATTGCCCACGAACCAACAAGTTTGCCAATGGTCGTCGCGGGATTTGCTTTCTGCCTATTGAGTAACCAGTTTCCAAAGCGCTTGTCGACAATGCTTGTCAGCGGAGTGTTGCCCGTGTATACCCGAAGATGCTGTGCCTGAGCGAGAAGCCCCTCGTGTACGTTTTGATATGAGTCACCCGGCACTCCGTTTCCGGTGGCTCCCATACCGCCAAAGTTGCACTGTCCAACCGAAACGTCACCATTAAATTGCAGATAGCCCGTTTCAAGCATTGCCTGTGCATAGAGCACCTCGGGTCGAACTCCCTCGGCGGTGGCAGCGTCCCACAGCTGATCGATAAACTCCTCAGGAGTGGCCGCGCCCTTCTCGGCAAGCTCTTTTGGATAGGAAATGCCACGAGCTGCAAGACCTGCCTTCAAATCCGCCACAAGGGCATCCTTGGAAAGGCTTGCTTCGCCGAGAATGGTGGTCTCCGTTGACCATGTAACCTCTGAAGGTTTATCGGAAGGATCATCGGAAGGTTTGTCCGGAGTGTTATTGTCATCGGGCTTTTCGGTTTCGCCCGACGGTGCGTCGGTAATCAGCTTGGCATCCTTGGCATCAGACTCAGCAAGAGATCCTTCTGCCGTTGCCCATACTCGTTTACCATTTGCAAGGGTGACCCACTGATTTGAAGCCATACCCTGATTCTCGTCAAACCAGTAGTGACGTCCTC